>RCNB010002687.1_pt1 | contig 17647 bp, 16 predicted proteins | sample 2041321 | NCBI WGS metagenome assembly RCNB01 (sample SAMN09708232, study PRJNA481090) | Marine sediment metagenome, whole genome shotgun sequencing project. | reverse complement strand
AATTGGAATCGCAGCCTTCGATCCAACGGCAAAAATTTATATATTTGACAGGTTTGGAAAACTGTTAAAACAAGTCAGTCCACTGGGAACAGGTTGGAATGGCACCTATAATGGAAATCCATTACCATCGAGTGATTATTGGTTCTCGGTTGAGTACACCGAAGATGGTGCGCAAAAAGAATTTAAAGGACACTTTACCCTAAAACGATAGCTATATTATTATGAAGATTACACAAATCTATTTAATCCTACTTTTGCTAATTACCCAATTAGCATTTTCACAAGATGGTATTCCAGTATATTCAGATTATTTTTCCGATAATTTGTATTTATTGCATCCATCAATGGCTGGAGCAGCCGGAAGTAATCAAATTCGTTTTACTAATCGTAAACAATGGTTTGATCAAGATGATGCTCCGAGCCTTGGTACATTAAGTTTTAACACAAGTCTAGGTGCTCAATCCGGAATTGGAGTTATTCTATTTACAGATAGAAATGGTTACCATTCTCAAACTGGAGGATATTTGGGATATGCTCATCACCTTTTGCTTTCAAGAAGTAGATCAGATTTAAATCAGATATCATTTGGACTTAGACTTGGTTTTATACAACAGAAACTTGATGAAACTCAATTTGATTTGAATGATTTTGACCCTGTAATCGCAGGGATCGTTCAGAGTAGTTCTTATATTAATGTTGACGCTGGTGTTTCATATAATTTTTTAAATTTTGCTGGTCATCTTACTGTTAAAAATTTAATTTTTCAGAATAGGAGTATTTATACTGAGGAGTTGGAGTCTAATAATCAACGCCGCTATATTATTGGGGCTTCTTATGGTATTGATTCAAATGGTGCATTTAGTTATGAGCCTTCGTTATTGTTTCAGATCTCTGAGAGAACAGGAGAACAATCGATTGACATAAATTTAAAGGTGTATAGGGCAATGGAGTTTGGTCGAATATGGGGTGGATTATCCTATAGAAGAAGCTTTGATGGAGCTGAATATCTAAATGGAACGGCAATAGAAAATCAAAAACTTCAATACATTACACCAGTTTTAGGTATAAATTGGAATAATTTTATGTTCGCATATACATACTCCATTCAATCTGGAAGTGTACAATTTAGTAATGGTGGTTTCCATCAGATTACGCTTGGATATAATATTTTCAATGGTAAACCAAGCTTTTGGCAACAGGACATGCGAAATAATGGTAAGTTAAGGCCTAAATACAATTAATATAAACCCTCTTTAACAAATAGTTTCAGAGGGTTATTAATAGTTAGTTCCAAGAATAGTTTTTCTTTTGAGCTTGTTTTTTGATGGCTTCAATCATAACACTCTCCAATCCGTTTGATGTTTCAGACTTTGCCTGTGAAATGAATTCTCTTCTCTTTTTATTATACTTAGCGATTTCAGATTGAACTCGATTTCTTTCCATTCTTTGTTTATTGACGTATACTTTTAACTCCGAATTTGTTTTTCCTTTGAGTTCTTTGGGAAGATCTTCTTTTTTTAGTTCATCATAGCTGAAACCTTGTTCTTTTTCAGCATCCACTAAATCCCAAGTGCTATTTTTATAAAGATGCGATCCTTTTGTCACAGTTCTGCTAACAGCATTGGCTTTGCTATATGAGGCCGCATTACTATCTTGTTCTTCTTGCATTGCTATTTTCTTCCTTCCAGAGTTACCATACGGTATATAAGTATTGTTTAGTTTAATGTTTAATTGAATAATAATGTCGTCATAAGGTGAGTTAATATGAACGGTTTCTTTATTATGATCAATTACCATATAATCTCCATATGTCAGTAAGGCACCTTCTTGCCACTTGGTTGCAATTCCTTGTTGATGATTACCACAGAAGATGGTATTAACGATTACGCCTTTTTCTTTAGCATTTGATGCAGCGTCCTTGTAGTGAATTTTTCCCTGAGTAAATGGTTCATTTCCTGCTATAAAAACCATTTTTAAATCGTCACCATCATTACCCCAATCTAGTTTGTTAAGTGAAGCCTGAATCACGGTACCACAGTACTCACTTCCTCCGTTGGTGGTGAGTGAAAACAGTTCTTTTGAAACGTCGTCAAGGTCATCTGTAAAGGCTAGTATTTTTCGCACATAACCTTCTGTCGCTTTTAGACCGTCATTGCCATATTCATATAGGGCGATTTGAAGATTGGGTCTTTCATTTTTACATTTAGCATAAGATAGTTCGTTCACGATTTCCCAAAGCTGAGCTTTGGCTTGATCAATTAAGCCATCCATGCTGTTGCTGGTGTCTAATAGCAAGGCAACTTTTATAAAGTGTTTTGATGTGCTTTCAGAATTGAAAGTCCTGTTTGGAGTTATTTCTTTCGATACATCTGCTCTGCAATTAAACATTAATATTAGAGCGGCAATTAATAAGAAGCTTCTTGATGTTTTCATAATTTGTGGTTTAATTTAATCCAAACATATAACCAACATTTAATTTATAAAAACTCCTTTGAGTAAAACCGTATGCATGATTAGGGAATGAATCTTCTTATTGAGTGAAGTGCTGCATTTTGTTTAATAACAAGGCTTTTTAAGAAATCGTAATTTTATTAGTTGTATTAAAGTATGTATGTTTACCGTATTAATAATAGAATGAAAAGGATTTCAAACATATTATTTGCTTTTGTATTTATTTCTTCGTTGAATCTATCGGCGCAGGTGCAAAATTCCATTGGAAACTACTTCAACCTTAAGGGGAGTGTTATAGAAGCGGAAACAAACTTACCTATCTCAAGAGTAAATGTTGAAATAGATGGAGGGAGCTATACGACTACAAATAATTTAGGAGATTTTTCTATTTCAGCTAAGATTGGTGATGAGTTAATATTAAGGAGTGATGATTTTAGAACGGTATATTATACTATAACTGATAGGCAAAAGATTACATTAAAGGTTGAAAACATTGAAGAAATTCCTGAATTGAAATCAAAAAGGAGTAAATCCACTGACGTCTTTGAAAGTTATATTGATTCGGCTAAGACCTTCACGAAGAAGGATGCAAAAAAGAGTATTGACTATGTAACTAAAGCTCTTGAATCGGTCCCTGGTAAAACTGCTACAAACGCCCAGAATAGCATTGCTTTTGAGACTTTAGGTGATATTAACCTCAAGTGGGAACAGCAAGATTTAGCAATTGATAATTATAAAAGAAGTCTGTCAGCTAAGACTTCTATTCTTGTTCGAATAAAGTTGGCTAATGCTTTTATGAAGAATAAGAATTATCAGGAGAGTATTACTGAGTATTCTAATCTATTGAAGAACAAACTCTCTAATTATCAAAAAGTTCAAGTATATGAAGGTTTAGGAGATACTTACAAAGCAATAAATGACGCTTCAAAAAGTGTTTTCAATTATCAAAAAGGACTTGATATCGCAAAGAAGCATAGGATAACGCCAAAGATCACAAATCTAAACTCTAAAATAGGTGATGTATATGCGCAGGGCGGGGCAGTGGAAGATGCTACAGTATATTATGACAACTCACTCAGTTTGTCAAAGAAGGAAGGTAAAAAGCGTGCAGTTGAAGAAAAAAATAAAGTGGCCGACTTTTACAATCAGAATCAGGATTTTGAAAAGGAAATCCGTCTTCGCGAAGAAACACTCACTGAAATCGAGTCGTTGAGCGATGATGACTTGGAAGACGATATAAATAGTCCGCTAACCCCACAAAGACAAAATTATAAAATTGCAAATGCCTTTGTTGGTCAGGAAAAATACGATCAGGCAATTCCTTACCTTCAAAAGAGTATCCTAGAGGCCGATAAGAAGGAGGATTTAATAGTACAGAAGGATGCTACCAGAAAGTTGTCAGAACTATATCGAGATATTGGACAGTTTGGAAAGGCCGCTGAAACCTATGAAAGCTATGCAAAGGTTGTAGACGAGTTGTATGTGAAAAAAGATCAGGAGTTATCACAAGCAGCTAGATTTAGTAAAGAAATTACACTTAAACAAAACCGTATTGCGAGCCTTGAAAATGATAGAAAGCTTAATGAAAGCAGGTACGAATTAGCAGTTGAGAATCAAGATTTAATACAAAAAAACAATAAAGTTCAAAGATGGATTATTGGTTCACTTATTCTAATCGCATTACTGTTGCTCTATTCTGCTTATATTCAATATAAGGGTATTAAACAACAAAAGAATGCGAACAACCAACTGGCATTAAAATCACTTCGAACACAAATGAATCCTCATTTTATTTTTAACGCTTTAAATTCAGTAAATAGTTTTATTGCAAGCAATGATGAGCGTGCGGCGAATAAGTATTTAAGTGAGTTTTCACAGTTAATGCGGGCTGTATTAGAGAATAGTGAAGAAGATTTTATTTCCCTTGAGAAAGAAATTAAACTGTTAGAATTATATGTAAAACTGGAGCATTTCAGATTCAAGGATAAATTTGATTATGTTTTAAATGTTTCCGAAGATTTAAGACTTAGTGAATTTGTAATTCCGCCAATGTTACTTCAACCTTATATTGAAAATGCTGTGTGGCACGGACTTCGGTATAAAGAAGATAAGGGGTTGCTAGAAATCAATTTTGATCAATTGGATTCGGAAACGATAAAGATTTCAATTATTGACAATGGAATAGGGCGTAAAAAATCAATGGAATTTAAAACTGAAAATCAGAAAAAGCAGAATTCAAAGGGGATGGGTAATATTCAAAAAAGGATTCTTATTTTAAATGAAATGTACAAAGACAAGGTTGATGTCACTGTTGAGAATATATTTGAAAATGGAGAAGGAACGAAGGTGACCTTAATTTTGAAAAAAGACTAGTAAAACAAATTTTATACTTATGAAATTAAGAGCAATCATAGTTGAAGACGAGGAGACCAGTAGGGAAATCCTCCGAAATTATCTAGCCAAATATTGTCCAAATGTGGAGCTAATAGGTGAAGCTGCAAATATAGATGACGCCTTATTGATCATTAGGAATAATGAATTAGATCTTGTATTTCTCGATGTCGAAATGCCTTATGGCAATGCTTTTGATTTACTAGATAAAGTTGGTGATAGGCAGTTTGAAACAGTCTTTGTAACAGCATATAATAATTATGCGATCGATGCATTGAATGCTCATGCATCATATTACCTCTTAAAGCCTATTTCTATTGAGATTTTGATAGAAGCAGTTGATTATGTTTCAGAAATCAAAACAAAGGAAAATAGCTTACAGAATACAGTCTTAAAACCTAAGTTTACTCAAGTAGATGGGAAAATTACAATTCCATTGCAAAATGGATTCGAGGTTCTAGAAATTAAAGATATTCTCTATTGTCAAGCTGATGATAATTACACGAATATTTTTATCAATGAGAAAAAAAAGCTGGTAAGTAAAACGTTAAAATATTTTGATGAAATTTTATCTAAGAGCGGATTCGCCAGAGTTCACAAATCCTATTTGGTTAATGTAAATGCTATCATCGAATATAGAAAAGGTAAAGGCGGGAGTGTTGTGTTATCAAGTGGAAAGGAAATTATGGTAAGTCCGTCACGAAAAAAAGAACTTTTGGCGTTTTTCAGTTAATTTAAATTTAATTAAAGTTATGATTATTAAGACCGTAAATGGTAAATCACCAAAAATTACAACCGATTGTTTTATAGCCGAAAATGCTACTATTGTTGGCGATGTTGAAATCGGTAGTCAATGTAGCATTTGGTTCAATGCGGTTATTAGAGGAGATGTGCATTATATTAAATTGGGAAATAAAGTAAACGTTCAAGATGGTGCTGTAATTCATGCGACTTATTTAAAATCACCTACAACTATTGGAAATAATGTTTCTATTGGACATAATGCGATTGTTCATGGGTGCACGATACACGATAATGTTTTGATTGGGATGGGAAGTATAATTATGGATGATTGTGTTATTGAGAGCAATTCTATCATAGCTGCTGGTGCTGTTGTAACTAAAAACACAAGGGTTCCAACAGGAACAATTTATGCAGGGGTACCGGCCAAAAAGGTAAAGGATATTAGTGAAGAACTCATCGAAGGGGAGATCGATAGAATTGCAGATAATTATGTAAAATACTCAAGTTGGTTTAAAGAATAGAAAAATTAAAATTCTTTTATCTGTACCGTTATATCTTCGGAATAGTCTCGCAATAAATATTGTAAAGTTGAAATCTCAGTGTTAGTATAGAACCGAAGCGAAGGTCTTTTTTTTTCATTCTGAAGTAAATTCATAGAAGCCAAAGTACGCTTTGTATGTTGTGCGACTGCTTCCCCTGAATGTAAAATTTTAATATGAGCGGGCAGTATTTCCTTTAATTGAGGAATAAGATATGGATAATGACTACAGCCCAAGACAAGATAATCGATATCCCTCTCAATCATTGGTTTTGTATACTCTAGAAGTAATTTAGTCATTTCCTCACTATCGATTTTACCGGCTTCTATAAGTGATACTAGCCCTTCTCCAACAACCTCCAGCACTGAAATATTCTTGGTATATTTTGTCGAGGTTCTGGAAAATAGAATGCTACTTAATGTGCCTTTAGTAGCGAGGATCCCAATACTTTTTGAGGCGGATTTCAAAGCAGCAGGTTTCACGGCTGGTTCGATGCCAATTATTGGGATATTAAATTTAGAACGCAGATCTGATATCGAATTTGTAGTGGCCGTATTACACGCGACAACAATAAGTTTACACCCCATTTGTATCAATACTTCAGTATTTTTAATACTCAAAGCGGTAATTTCCTCAGGTGTTTTATAACCATAAGGCGCGTTCTTACTATCAGCTAGATAGATTGTGTTTTCATAAGGATTAATTTCCTGCCAAATAGAAGACCCTCCCACACCGGAGTCAAATATACCAATTGCAGCATTTTTTTTCATCTAGGTAAAAATAACAAATCTAAGTTGTCTAAAATAAAAACTGCCCATCATATGACGGGCAGTTGAAAATATTTTATGCAAAGGAGGTACTAAATACCTAATTCCTTTTTAACGTCTATAAGTAAATCTTTACCGTCTGCTAGTAATAAACCACTACCGGCAGTAGAATCCATTACATAGTTTATTCCTTGGGCTCTAGCAACTTTTTGGATAGCTGCACGTGCTTTATCTAGAATTGGTTGATATACATCTAATTCTTTCTTACGAAGATCTTCCATTGCTTGCTGTCTGTAGGCAGATATGTTCTTTTCCATTCCTTGAACCTCAAGTACGCGTTTTTCGTTTTCCTCTTGTGTTTTTGTACCCTCTTCATTACCATATTGCTTTACCTTGGCTTCAAATTCTTTAGCCATAGCTTTTATTTCAGTATCGTACGTTTTTTGAAGTTTTTCAAGTTGATTTTGGGCCGCTTTCATTTCTGGCATAGATTCCATAAGAGCCTGTGTATCTACATGTGCCATCTCTGATTGGGCGTTTACAAAACTTGTCGCACCTAATACGAGTGCAATAGCAATTAATAATGATTTAATTTTTTTCATTGTAATAGTGTTTAATATTTGAGTGTTATAATAATTAATAAATGGTAAACTAATAGTTTTAATTACCGTCACCGTCTCCTGCAGGCGGTGCTTTCTTTTTTGCACGAGCTTCTAAAATGGAGTCTTTTCGTCTCTGTCTTGCGTCAAGTAGTTTTTGTCTTCTTGCGTCGAACTCAGCTTTTTTTATTGCTCGTATTGAGTCACGGGCTTTTTTACGATCTTCCATAACTTTTTCACGAGCATCTTTCTTTTCCTCTGCGACAGTCTCTCTCTCAGTTACAGCTTTATCTTGTTCCAAGTCAAGTCCATCTCTTTGTTCGATTTCCCTTTTCTCTTTTTTGGTTGTTGCTTCCTTTCTTTTGGCAGCTCTGTTAATACTTCTTAGTACTAGATCACTAATGTCATTTCTCTTCGCGGCAAACAGCATAACGACATCTGCAGATTTATCGAATATAAAATCATATTTTTTTGCCTCCGCAATTTCTTGAACAATATTGAAAACTTGATCTTGAATTGGTTGAACTAATTGTCTCCTCTGAATCATTAAATCACCACTGGGACCAAATCTGTCCTGCTGGTATTGAAGCATCTCATCTTCCTTAATTTTAATTTCTTCTTCTCTTTCATCGATAAGTTCCTTCGTTAAAAGAACTCTTTCATTACTTAGATTAAGACTCATTAAATCAATTTCCTTCTGCTTTTTATCAATGTCCTGTTTCCAACGTTGTACTTTTCCTTCCAATTGCGTTGAAGCTTCTAGATATTCCGGAACACTTTCTAGAATATATTCCATATCAATGTATCCTATTCGCGCACCTCTTTGAGCTTGTATGGCAAAGGAAAAACAAAAAATTGCAATCGTAAAAAAAAGTAACTTTCTAGTTTTCATATTAGTTGGTTTTAAGAAAATATCGTGCCAAAGTTAAAACTGTTGCCCAATAATAAAATGTGTTTCCCATCCATTTGGCTGAATTCCATTAAGAACTGGGTCGAAACCATATCCGAAATCTATCCCGAGTAATCCAAAGGCCGGCATAAATATACGTAATCCTGCACCAGCAGATCTTTGAACACTAAACGGATTGTAATTTCTAAATCCATCATAAGATGCTCCTCCTTCTGCAAACGCCAAAACATAGATAGAAGCCAGCTGCTTCAAAGTAATAGGGTAACGTAATTCTAACGAAAATTTATTATAAATGTTATCTCCATCTACCGAAGATAATGATTGATTTGGATAACCCCGTAATTGAATCACTTCTCTTCCATCGAGACTAAACGCACCTAAACCATCACCACCGACAAAAAATCGCTCGAAAGGAGGAATTCCTCTATCATTATTATAAGCTCCCAAAAATCCAAACTCAGTATTTGTTCGGAGCACTAATTTATCAATAATTCTTGTATACCAAGTTGCCTTAAATTTAATTTTATAATATTCGAGCCATTTAAAGCGCTCTTGGTCAATTTCAGCAATTCTATTTCTTGCATCAATAAAATCAACATCACTAGGCCTAACCTCTTCGAGAGCATCCCTTTCCGTTTTCAAGCTCTCATAGTCGACACCATTAAAGGCTGAATACGGCAGCGTAACCTTTGCTGTCAAACTAAATTCTGAACCAGCAATTGGATAAATTGGGTTGGTTGCTGTATTGTTTCGGCTGATACCAAATGTATATGCTAAATTATTTGAATAACCGTCACCAAAAGTAAACAATGGTGTGTTGTAATTCTTCAAGTTATAATGTTGAAAACTCACCGCTTGCGACAAGGTAAAATAATCATCTGGCCATTTAAGTCGTTTGGCTAAACCAACAGAACCTCCTGTTATTAAGAAACGTTGATTTTTATCAACGTTTCTCGTATTGAAATCATATTGATACTGAATCGTATGTGAAAAAGAGGTACTTAATTGAATAGGTTTTTTTCCACCCAACCAAGGTTCTGTTAATGATAAACTGTAGGTTTGATAGTATGCACTGGCCTGAGCTCTAATCGCAAGTTTTTGGCCATCACCCATTGGAAGAGGCTTGTATGCTTCTCCATTAAATATATTACGTAGTGAGAAATTATTAAAAGACAACCCCAGTGTACCAACAAATCCACCGCCACCATAACCACCTTGCAATTCTATTTGACTGGACCCTTTTTCAACAACCGAGTATTCCATATCCAATGTCCCGTTATTAGCGTCGACATTTTTAAAATTGGGAGATAATTGCTCTGGATCGAAAAATCCAAGTTGTCCTAATTCCCGTATAGTTCTTACAACATTTCGTTTGCTATATTTTTGACCAGGTCTAGTTCTTAATTCACGATATATAACATGGTCATTGGTCTTGTCGTTTCCAACAACAGTTACGTGATCAAAATAGGCAAGTTTGCCTTCTTTTATTCTAATTTCAAAATCAATGGTGTCATTTCTAACAGCTACTTCAACAGGATTAATGCCCGAAAATAAATACCCATTGTTTTGATAAAGGTTTGTTAAATCATTTGCCTCAGGATCTGTATTATCGGCAATACGTTCTTGTAATAAACCGCCATTATAGGTTTCCCCTTTTTTAATTCCTAAAACCTGGCGTAATTGGTAGTCTGTATAAATACTATTTCCTATAAATCGAATATCTCCGAAATAGTACCTCTTCCCTTCTTCTATATTTATATTTAGCGATACGGTATGGTCATTTTTGGCAATAATAGTATCACTAGTTATTCTGGCATCTCGAAATCCATTGGCTTTATACTTTACAATTAAGGATGCCTTATCTTCTTCAAAGCCGGATTCAGAATATTTAGAGCGTTTCCAAAATCGTAGAAAATTTTTACGTTTTACGTTTTTCATCGAGTTACGTAACTTGCCCTTTTTAAGTTCGTTATTGCCATTAAAGGTAATTGGAGATACCTTAACGCGACGGCCTCTATCAATACTGATTTTCATGTCCTTAGACTCTTCCATACCGGTCGAATCTAACCTTGATATCGTACTAATGATTACCTTAGTGTTCAGAAACCCGTCTTCTTTATATTTATCTGTAATATAGTTTTTTGTAGTTGTAATAAGGCTTTTTGTGATTTTAACTCCAGGGGTTAAATCATTGTCTTCTAAAATATCTTTCTTCTTTCCTTTTCGAATACCTTCAATAGTAATGCTCCCCAATTTTGGAAGTTCTACTATGTATAATTCAAGATCTGCCTTGTCACCCACTATATTAGTAACGTAAAAAGCTATATCACTAAAAAGGTTTTGTTCCCACAATTTTTTAGTAACAGAACTTAATTTTTCACCAGGAATATAGACGCGATCTCCTTTTTTAAGACCGGTGAATGCGATAACGGTTTGCTCGTTAAAATTTTGAGCTCCAGTTACTTTGATACTATTGATTGTGTATTTTTTTCCGCTATCAAGTTCTTTTTGCTGAGCATTAAGACCAAATATAGAAAATACAGTAAAAAGAAATATACAATATAGCTTTTGATTTATATGCAATAGGATGTTATCGTTTGAGTTGCTCACTGGTTTTTCCAAATCTTCTTTCTCTATTTTGATAATTTAATAAAGCCTCAAAAAGATGAGTCTTTGTAAAATCCGGCCAAAGTGTATCAGTAAAATATAATTCGGCGTATGCTAGTTGCCAAAGTAAAAAATTACTAATGCGTTGTTCACCGCTGGTACGTATCAACAAATCTACATCCGGCAAATTTCGCGTGTAAAGATGATTATTAATAACCGATTCGTCAATAGCATCGCGCGAAATTAGGTTATTTTTAACTTTAAGGCTAATCTCTTTAACTGTTTTTATTAATTCTTCTCTTGAACCATAACTTAACGCCAATGTCAAGGTCATATTAGTATTGCCCTTGGTGCTGTGAATAACCTCGTGTAGTTCTTTATAGACTTTCTTTGGCAACGCGTCTAGGTTGCCAATGGCTATTAGCTTAATATCATTATCTTGAAGAGTTTTAATCTCTTTTTTTAAAGATGAAACCAAAAGTTTCATGAGTAATTCTACCTCTCTTTTAGGACGATTCCAGTTTTCCGTAGAAAATGCATATAATGTTAAAAACGGAATGTTTAATTCAGCACAAGCTTCTACTACTGCTCTCACAGATTTAGTGCCATTTTCATGGCCAATAGCTCTTAAAAGTCCCTTTTGCTTGGCCCAACGCCCATTGCCGTCCATTATTATAGCCAAATGACTAGGGAGTTTGATTTTGTCTAATTGGTTTTGAAGATCCATTGTTCTTTAGAAATTACAGTAACAAGGTTTTCTTCCAAAAGTAAAGTTTATATATACAGTTGTAAAAACATACCAGTCATTATTATTAAGGTTACCAAATTTATATCTTTCATTATTCTGACTGCCTTCGGAGGTAGTGTTGCTTCCATCTAGGTCATCTGCAAAGGTATAACGAGCGCCTATCTCAATCCCCATCACAAATTTAGGTGCAATCATAGCTTTGTAACCTATGGCCATTGGGATTGAAAAGGACTGGCCGCCATCATATCTAACGGCTACTTTAGAGCGATTAGGGAAAAATGCAAGATCGTATAAAAAATAATTAATACCTGTGAATAAATATGGCGTTGAAACAGTACGACCGCTATACGTATCAAATTCCCAAAAAGAATACTCTAAGCCAGCAGATATTTCTGTTATATTATTATCAAAAGAGTATCCTCTTTCTACTCTTCTCGTTTCATGTGAGTTTGCATCGTTTCCCTTTATCTGCGCATGAATGACAGAAAAACGAAACGAATGTCTTGAACTTCTATTCCATTTTCCGATTACCCCAAAAGCTAAGGTGTTTGGTGATATATAGGTCGTTGATCCAACATCCCCAATTACATTAGCCCCACCCAGTATAGCGCCAACTTCATACGTTTGAGAAAGCCCAATAAAAGAGGTGAATATAATTAATACAATGCTTGCGAAATGCTTCATACACACTAAAAGTTTGCAAATATAAAAATAAACTTGGCTTATTGATGAGATAAGCAAAATTGTCTCAGTTGATTAACAAAAATTAGGAGGTTTTATTGTTTAATTTCGTTTGTCTTCGCCCCATAGAAGTTTTTTTCGAAGTGTTTTAATAAAACTGTCACCTTCCAATTGTACGAGTTTAATAGTGAATGGTGCTTTTTTAATAATTAAGGTGGTTTCGTTTTTTAATGTTGCGATACGGGAATCCATCGATACTAGATATGTTTTCTCTCTACCGCTAACTTTCAAAGTAACAGTGCTACTATCAGGGATAACAAATGGCCTAGCATTCAAGTTATGTGGAGCAATAGGAGTCAGTACCATACTGTCTGTGCTTGGATCTATAATAGGTCCGCCGCAGCTAAGTGAATATCCTGTAGAACCAGTTGGTGTGGCAACAATCAATCCGTCAGACCAGTAAGAGGTTAGGTATTTGTCATTTACCATGGTCTCTACCTTAATCATGGAAGTTGTATTTTTTCGATTTACTGCGATTTCATTTAAGGCAAAGTTTAGCGGCGATATTTCATTATTAGATGGAGAAGTTTGGATAGTAAGTACGCTTCTTTCGGAAATTACAAATTTTTCGGCTAAAATTTGACTTATACTCTCAGTGATTTTTTCTTTCTGAATTGTTGCTAAGAACCCTAATCTTCCAGTATTAATACCTACTATTGGTATTCCTAAATCTCTCACATATGTAATAGATTTTAGAATAGTACCATCACCCCCAATGCTAAAAAAAAGGTCATAAGAAGGATCCAGGCTAGTAAAAGTATCAACTTCAGAGAACTTCAAGGAGACATCCTGATGCATGCTAAGGATGCTAAGAAATTTTTTTTCGATAACAATTTCTACTTTGTTGTTCTGAAGCGCATTCAGTATAAGCTGAATATATGATTCGGAATTCTCGTGGTAAAATTGTCCATAAATACCTATTTTCATGACCTACATATTTAAGTATTTATCCAAATAATCGGAGCGTTGTTTTAAGCCATCTATAAATATGTCTTCCTCATGATGAGAAACAACATTATAATTATATCTTCGAAAAGTCTGTACTATAGCATTCATGCCCGTATGCCCTATTTTAACGGTAATTTGAATTGTTTCGGTTCCCATTTTAGAAATAAAAACGCCCAGAACCTTAGCGTCATTGGACTCAACGATTTGGCAAATTTCACTAAAAGAGTACTCTCTTATACCTTTCTCAACTACAATAATTCCACCCGCTTCATTTAAAAATGGCGTATCGTTAAATAAATTCATGATATCGCTCAATTCATAATATCCCAAGTATTTATTAGACAGATTTAAAACAGGCATTATATTACATTGGTTTAAAGCAAATGCTTCAAGAATATCTAGCCAGTTCGTGTTTTCACGGACAAAAAATGGTTCTAAGGCATATTGAAAATCACTTAAAAGTTGAGCGCTTTCAAAACAATGTGCATCAGTTTCAGAAATGCAACCCACGTACACCTCATCTTTTGTTACTGGAATATGAGTATAGGTAAGTTGATTAAAGGCAACTTGAACATCTTTTATTTCAGAAGAAATAGCAAAAGCCTTAATGTCATTAATAATTAATTGTTGGGTTTTCAAAATCTCAATTTTAATGCAAATTACTTAAAATAAAGATTTAAAACCGCACCGAAGCTTTGTATTTTTGTACTTTTTAAAGGAAAACGATGACAAAATTAAGTGTGAACATTAATAAAATTGCGACAATCCGCAATGCTAGAGGCGGAAACACTCCAAATTTGGCGCAAGTTGCTATTGATATTCAAAAATTCGGAGGGCAAGGCATTACTATCCATCCAAGGCCAGATGAAAGACATATCAGGTATAAAGATGCCTATGATCTGAAGCCAATTGTGTCAACCGAATATAACATTGAAGGAAACCCTCAGGATAAATTTCTAGAGTTAGTCTTGGATTTAAAACCAAACCAAGTAACATTGGTTCCTGATTCGATCAATGCGATAACCTCTAATGCAGGCTGGGATACTATTAAACATAAAGACTATCTAACAGAAATTATTGCCGAATGTAAGCGAAACGGAATACGCACTTCAATATTTGTCGATCCATCACTTAAAATGATTGAAGGGGCTGCAAGAATAGGAACTGATAGAATTGAATTGTACACAGAAGAATATGCTAAGCAATACGCTCTAGGTAACAAAAGAGCTGTTGAACCTTATACAGAATGTGCCGTTTTGGCGAATACATTGGGACTCGGAATAAATGCAGGACATGACTTATCATTAGACAATATAAGTTTTTTTAAGGAAAATATTCCTGGATTATTGGAAGTCTCGATTGGGCACGCTCTTATTTCGGAGGCTTTATATGACGGACTTGAATCTGTAATTAAAAAATATCTTGAGAGACTTGCCTAACCCAATATTACATTCTCGAATTATTGGCGACAAAATCCCTTTGGTGATTCTTCATGGGTTTCTTGGGTCTGGTGATAACTGGAAATCTCTAGGTAATAGGTTTGCTGCGAATGGATGCCAAGTTCATTTAGTAGACCAAAGAAATCATGGGCGTAGTTTTCATAGCGAGGCATTTAGTTATGAATTAATCGTAGATGATTTAAAAAAATATTGTGACTATCACAAACTTGACGAATTCATTTTGTTAGGGCATTCAATGGGAGGGAAAGCGGCTATGTTGTTTGCAGTTGCCTATCCAGACCTTGTTAGAAAATTAATAATAGCGGATATAGGACCGAAATTTTATCCTCAACATCATCAAGATATTCTAAAAGCGTTGTCTCTACTGAATTTTCAAGAGATTAGAACAAGGAATGAGGCGGAAGAAGTTCTTTCAAAATATATTAAGGAAGCTGGAATCCAGCAATTTCTGTTGAAGAATCTATATTGGGCGCAAAAAGGCGAGCTTGGATTACGGATAAATCTTAAGGCATTAACAGATAATGTCGAAGAGGTAGGTAAGGCCTTGCCAGTTGGAGCTAGATTTTCCAAAGCGACACTTTTTTTAAGAGGATCAAATTCAGGTTACATTTTAGAAACTGACGAGGTCTTGATAAAAATTCATTTTCCAATGGCTAAAATCCGAAGTGTTTCGAATGCCGGACATTGGCTTCATGCCGAAAACCCTACAGATTTTTATAATTTTATTATGGAGTTTATGTCTTTGTAAATCGACGTTCGTTGATTTTTTTCTAAAAATGTGTTAGAGAATTAAAGTCTGGCTAAATAAATATCTTCGATAATCGTGACAATCTAATCAGTTATTTATCACATTACACAATTATTTTACTATGTATGCATAATAAATTACATGTTTATCAACTATAATGTGTAATTTTGGCGAATTACATAAGAAAACAACCTTTTTAATCTAACTTAATTTATTATGAAGAAAATAATACTTCTAGCTGTGATTTTCCTAGCCACAGCAGTAACCTATGCTGGAGGATACCGTGTAGCCTTGCAGGGACAAAAAGCCTTAGCTATGGGGCATGCGGGAGTTGCTGTAGTAAACAGCAGTGAACTTGTATTTTTTAACCCCGCAGGACTAGTATATCTAGAAAATAAGTTGAGCATATCTGCTGGAGTAAGTGGTGTATTCTCAAATGTGTCTTATCAAAATGAGGCGACTGGTGCAAATGCTGTAACAAATAGCCCAACATCAACTCCCCTCTACTTTTATGCCTCCTACAAAGCAACCGATTGGTTGGCAGTAGGTGTTGGTGTTTATACCCCTTATGGGAGTAGTGTAGTTTATGAAGACGATTGGGAAGGGTCGCACTTGGTTAATAATATTGATTTACAAGCAATTTATATTCAACCTACCGTGTCAGTTAAAGTAAATGATAAATTAAGTTTTGGAGGAGGATTTATTTTTGTGAGTGGTTCTGTAGGATTTAATAGAAACTTGAATAGAACACTTTCAGATTTAGACGGTAATCGTTCAGAAATAACAGTAGATGCTTCGGGCGTGAGTGCAACCGGTTGGACCTTTAGTACTATGTTTAATCCAACGGAGAATTTGAGAATTGGAGCTACCTATCGTTCCGAAATAATCGTAGAAGCTAGAGGTGGTGATGCAACATTCGAGAATATTCCAAATTCACCATTAACACCATTTCCAAGCTCAACTAGCTTTGACGCCGACTTGCCTTTGCCTGCGGAAATGACTGTTGGATTGTCTTATGAGTTCTGTGAAAAATGGCTATTTGCTTTTGATTTTAATACTGCGTTCTGGGATGTATATGAGTCGCTGGATCTTAGTTTTGAAGATCCAAATGTACCGGATTCTGTTAACCCTCGTAATTATAAAAATGCTTCAACATATCGTTTTGGATTACAATACGACGCAACAGAAATGTTTACTTTAAGAGCCGGTTATTATTTCGACGAGTCTCCTGTTCAGGATGGTTACTTTGCTCCCGAAACTCCGCGTAACGATAGTAATGGGTATACAGCTGGTTTAACTTTTAACGTTGGAGAACGTTTTGAAATTGATGCGTCATTCTTATACTTACACTTTAAAGAGGTCGATGCATCTTATGATTATTACTTTGAAAATGATCAAGCTGTTCCATTTGGAGGGAAATATAAATCTAATGCCTTTATACCTGGCTTAGGAGTTACTTACAAAATGTAAAAAAATAAACAAATGAAAAACATTATAAAATTATTTATAGGTGTAGTAGCTATCGGGTTCGTAAGTTGTGATGCCGATTTTGAGAATCCAGTAACTGATAGTGGATTCTATACTAGCGGAACTGCCGACTTATCTAAATACGTTTCGGTTGGAAATTCATTAACAGCAGGATATGCCGATGGGGCATTGTACATTACAGGACAGAATAATTCATATCCTAATATTATGGCAGAACAATTTGCCTTAGCAGGTGGAGGTGAATTTACGCAACCATTGATGGCTGACAATATTGGAGGCTTACTTCTAGGAGGAGCGCAAATTGCGGCGAATAGATTTGTTTTGGCGGTAGATGCCAATGGAAATCCAGGGCCGGTTCGTTTGGAAGGTACGCCGACAACAGATGTTGCGACAAGCGTTGCTGGACCCTATAACAACATGGGAGTTCCTGGAGCTAAAAGTTTTCATTTGAATGCTCCTGGTTATGGAAATTCGGCTGGAATTGCATCAGGTGCTGCTAACCCATA
>RCNB010001055.1_pt1 | contig 17657 bp, 13 predicted proteins | sample 2041321 | NCBI WGS metagenome assembly RCNB01 (sample SAMN09708232, study PRJNA481090) | Marine sediment metagenome, whole genome shotgun sequencing project. | reverse complement strand
AATGTTATATATTCTGATTTTATCTCGAGATTAAATTCTTCATTAACTAATGTTCCATTTAAGGATAAATCCCATTTATTGAAGGAGCTCCATTCATTTTGTAGTGAAACCTTAATCGGTAATCCATCAAACGGAATATAATTTGTAATAATTCTAATTTCGATATTGATTTCGTCATTATTTAAATTCACTTCAATTGGTGGTTCAACTAAATCGATTTCTAATAATAAGTAATCAGTTTCAATTGAAGAATTACTAACAATTTTATCCCAATAGATGTTACCTATTGGAGAAATAACTGTAGTGAGATTTTCAAGATCGCTAATAATTTTAGCGGATTTAGCTGTAAAGTCATCAGGAGTATAAGCAAACCATTTCTCACCAATTGAGGGATATCTAATCGAGAAATACAAATAATTTGAGTCTTCTTGAGTAATTGTATTCAGATGTATAGGATTTTCTAATTGAACAAGTCGATCTAAATCAAATATCTCAATTAAAATTGTCTTTTTTATTAAATAGTATTCAACATCATCTATTAGAATTGAACAACTAATATTTAGATTATCAAATTCGTAAGAAATTGGTATAGAATAATATGTTATTGCGTAACCGGATAAATTAGTCCATGTTTCTGAATTTAATTGATTGTTTATACGAAATATTATTGACACATTAAACATTGGATTTGAGAGATTATCCATAACATGAGCTATTGGAATTATTGTATCGTCAAGTTCAGCTGTTGATGGGGTTATTAAATTTAATACTAGGCTTGAAACATTTATTTCTAATACTATTGTACAGTGAGCGGTTGCATAACCATTTTTCTCACCATAAACAATAATAGAGTAATTACCAGGATTTATTCCTTCAGTTTGAATTGTACTAACATATTGATTAAAGCCATTCTGTATTAATGTTCCACTACTAAATTCACATATGTAGGTCACTGTTGCTTGATTAATTGTAAGATTGCTCTCGAGATCAACAAAATCTACACAAATATCAACTTCTTGATAATAATTCGTTGAGATGTATGCGTTTTCTGGCGCAATTTCTGCAGGTATCGTATTTATCTCAAATGATGCAAAACCCAATCCTGCTTGTGTTTTAGATCGCCACATAACAATTACAGAGTAATTTCCACGTTCATACCAACTTTCCATTTGTAAATTGCTTAATGTTGCTTCACCAATAGCATCTGAAATTGTAGTGTTTGATAATAGTTCATTATTAGATTTATCTAGAATATAAATTTCAATAACTTCAAAATATAGTTGAGATTGTATAAATACAGACAACATATTATTATGAGATATTTCATAATCAGACAGAATTATGTTATTAATATAATTAGATGATGTAAAATAACATTCGAGAATTTCTATATTGTAAGGAATTACAATCTCAATATTCTTATGAGTAGTATTACTATCGGGGATATTATAAGATATACTTAGATCATTAAAACGAATATCATCAACTGTCCAGTCCAAAGGTATCCATTTACTAAAAATAATCTCATTACAAATCGCAGGTGCATTTAATGTGAAGTTCAAAGTATCAATCCAAGAAATTTCTGAATAATCATTAAAGAATAAATTCCTATAATCACTTATTGAATTATAACCTTTGATTGAATAATTACATGTCCAATAAACCAAATTCGTATAAGAATCTTGTATTGAAAGAGAAAGTGTAGAAATAGGATTAGAGACCAATTTGATTGAGCCTAAACCTATATCACCTATAACAGGAATTGAATTCACTGTTAGTCCCGCTTCAGATGGAGTAGTCATATCTGTTAATGATATATCATCAAGAGAAAATGCCATATTATATGAGGTTTCACCCCAAGTTATAACTTCAAAACGTCTTAATTGATCTGGTTCCTGTCCTTCGAATAACTCCAAACTTAAATCAGTTATATTCAAACTATAATGATTAATTTCTCCATCAAATGATGTTTCATCGAGTACAATGTCTGCAAGCCCTCCAGGTCCAGTAACATTGAAATGCACATCAGATACCCCATTAAACCAAATGAATATAAGAATTTCAAATTGAAAGACTAATCGAATACAAATATTTGATTTATAAAATGTTCCGAGACTATTATTTAGTAAAGAATACGAAAAACTAAAGATTACCGAATGACTTGATAGATTAATTGGTGAATCAAATCCAGCAATTGTTGTAGAATCTTGTGATTTAATATCAAAATACCAAGAATAATCTCCTGCAATTGCTTCACCATTCGTTATGTTATCTTCTCTAGTAATATTACCATCATAATGTGATGGAATATAATCTGTGAACAAAGTCTCTGAACTTTCTGCATTACCATTGGTAATGGTTTCTTTTCTTACATCAGAAAAATTAAGGGTACTATTTGTACTCCAATCATCACAATCGTTAATTGATATTTGATCAGTACTACTATCACACGTATTATAATGATTAAATTCTACATCAGTTTTTAAAGTTGTTTCATTATTTGGGTAGGAATCATCACTAAAAGTATAGGTTGGACTTTTTTCCTCATATGTTGAGCTAACATCTTTATTGTTGTGAACGTCTTGCATATCATAACCCTTACTGAATAATTCATTATTGTTTAAAAACGTAAATGAAGTCAAAACTAACATAATAATAAGGAAAGCTTTCAATCCGGAGATAATTCTTTTACTAGACATGTTTTACCCTCTAATTAAATTCATAGAATCTTATGAAGCTAAAGTAACACTTCTTTCTGTGTAATTGCTTGAATATCAGTTAAAAAAATAATATAAAAACACCCAGAAAATAATGAAAAGAAATATTGTAATGCTATTACAGATGTTATCATCTTTTATATAGACGAGGAATCATAAGAAATTGGTGAATATATTGTCTATTGATTTTATTATAAATGGTAAAAATGGGTTCAAAGAAAATACATTGATTACTGGTTTCCATGGAATTGGTACTACTGGATTTATTGCGATAAAGTATATAATAGATCAAATTCAAGCAGAAAGAGTTGGTACGATAATAAGTAATCAATTACCTCCATTTATTACAACCAAAGATGGGAAAATATCATTACCATTTGAGATTTTTCAAAAAGAAGAAAATGCTATGCTTATTCCACATTTCCAACCATACAGAAATGAACATAGAATTTTTTCCGAGAAAATTGTTGAATGGACTATGGAATCCCAATTTAAAAAAGCAATACTCATTGGAGGTTTAGATGCCCGGTTGAAAAAAGATGATGGAGATAAAATAAGAGTTATTGCTACATCAGCCTTCTTAGAAAAATATCAAGATGAATCCCTTCCTATTTTAGAAGATGGTTTATTTGTAACAGGTCCATTAGCTTTGATGTTAACGTTTTACGAAATTAATGATTTTCCAGCAATTGGTCTACTACCTTATGCTGAAAGTTCAAGAGTTGATCCGTTAGCAGCTTCTCAAGCAATTAAAAAAATTAATGAATTGACCTCTCTTGATATCGAAACAACAAAATTGATTCAAGACGCAGAATTAATTGAACAAAATCTTGAAGAAGTAATAACACAAACAAAAGATCAACAAATTGACGAAAAAGAACAAGGTTCACGAAGATTATATATTTAATATATAATCTTTTTTTTACATTATAGCCAAAAGAATATATTTAGCAATAAGATATGAAGCAAAATAGATGAAACTTGATAAAAAAAGAGATTTTATATTGAATTTTTTCAAACTAATATCAGATAAGAAATAAATTGAAAATTCTGAAATTACATAAAGTGAAACAGTAATTAACGTTAACTCGAGATTAGAAATGGTAATTTCACGAAAAACTGAAGCGAAAACAGCGAATAACGGAGCTAAACCAGCGATAACACCTAAAAATAATGACGTAACAGAACCAAGAAAGAGAATTTTATAATTTTGAGCTTTCATTATTGAAAGTCTTCTTTCTGTCATTTTGTGATTTTTTTCAAGGTTATCAGCTATTTCGATAAATTTTTCACCGGATTCCTGAGAGCTTAAATATACCATTTTAGCTAATAAAAGCCAAATTCTTGATAAAGAAGAATCCTCCGTAAAGTCCGAAAATTTCCTAAATAATTCACGATAATTAGATCCAAGATTTAATTCTTTTATCCACAATTCTTTTTCTTTATCATAATTTTGAAGATTGCTTATAGCATCAAATAAACTTCTCTCGATGCTTTTATCTAACATAAGGTTGTTTCCAATGCCTCTTATCAAACTAATAACTGTTGAATTAGTAAAGGTCAAACCTATTTACCTCCAAGTAACTCAACTTTACCTGAGTTAAATATTTCAAGCGCAACTAAATCTAATACAAAAAAAATCAATGGAAGAAATAATATTAGACCAATATTTAGATATCCTAACATAACTAACATCATGGATACTGTAATTGGTATTATAGTTGTTATTGCTAAGAAAATACTCATTTTTCCTTCAATCTGTGACATATAAGAATCAAAATTTTTATGTAAGCGCCATTGAGCCTCAAAAGCTTCTATATTTCTTATCTTTAATTTCCCATCCGCTAATGGAATAACCAAATCTAAAATAAATTCTCTAATTGTTTCTGATGGTTGATCAATTGCAAAATTCCTTAACAATTCATTTGGGGAAGCTCCCAGATTCATTTTTTTCAAAATTTCTTGCATTTTTATTGAAATAACAGGATATGTTCCTTTTGCCAAAAATTCAATAACAATTGGTAATGAATTTGTTATATTTAAAATTAAAGAAATCTCTCTACAAATTAAATCGGAAAATTGTTCGACCTCTAGAATTTGTTGAAAATATTTTTGACGAACTTTTCTAATTTGCAAAAGCAGAAAAGATAAAAATAGAATTACTAATACTAATAAACCAAAAACAAAATCAAAAAAACAAACAATTATTCCTATAACTAAAGAAGTTAAAAAAGAAATTAACAAAATTGTACTGTTGATGCTACCCCTAGTTGTTTGATAATGCTCAATAAAAAATTCTTCAGGTACATCTTTCAAAAAAAACTCGATGTTATATTTTTTTGAAAATGCTTTTTTTGAAAGCGTTTGATGAATTTTCTCTAACATGGAATAAACACTCTTTTTCGTTAATATAAATATAAAATGGAGTTTTTTAAACGCAACTAATTTTCTATGTTTGTTGCTGCTTGATATCTCTAAATTCTTCTTTTTTGTATTCTTGATCTGTAATAATTTGTAGAACCTTCTTTGGTGAAAAGATTTTATTAGAAACAAGAAAACTCAATTGATTGGTAAGATAAGTAATTTCTTGTTCGAAAGCTTTCTTTGTAAGAGGTTCTTTTTCCTTAATTTTTTCTAATGTTGGCGTATTAAACAAGTCAATTTGTTCTACAAGCTGTTTACTTCTTAAGTCATATTTGAAAACGTCAATTAGATCAATATTACTTAATCTGTTATGAATTTGCTTTGACAGTAATGTTTTTCCTGAAATCTCAACAATTCTGAAAACATTTCTAATAATTTTCCAATTTTTGTATTGACTTGATGTTTCAATTAAGAGATCTAACGATAAAATACTGGAAAGAGGAATGTTATGTTGATTTATCCACCTAATAATCATCATTTCAGCAGTTCTACCATGACAAGTTTGTATCCCTTTGAGTCCTGCACTTAATGATTCAAATAATGCTTGACTATGTTCAGCTGTTTGTATTTCACCAAGAAATACCCATGTTGGAGATCTATGTAGAAGTTTTATTATTTCTTCACTCTTTGTTGTACTACCTCTCTTATTTTCGAAAGAAGAAACGGAATATCTAGTTTGAAATTTATTATATTCCGTTTGATCAATACTCTCTACAACATCTTCAACAGTAATTTTTCTCCAATCTTGTGGAGTGAGTAAATCGATTGCATTTGCTAAAGTCGTTTTACCAGAACCAGGTTCACCAATAACTGTGATATTATTTCTTCTTTTTAATATGAAGAGTATATAAGCCGCAGCGCGTATACTGAGCATACCTTGCATTATTAATTCAGGTAATGTCCATATCTTACTTCTTAATTTCCTAATATTCATACTTATGCCATCATTAGCAAGTGGAGGAATATCAATTGCCGCTCTAACATGAAATTTGTCAGTTTTTAATTCAACCTTGAGAGATGGATTAACATAATTTATGTTTGTATCTTTTTCCAAACAAAGTCTTGTTATTAAATTTTCCAAATCAGAAATTGGAATTTTAATATTAGTTAAACATCTACCAAAAGTTTGATGATCTATATACAATGTTGTACTGGGTCTATCCAAATAGATTTCTTGTACCAAATCATCAATTAAAAATGGCATAACCTTTTCTAAACCAATAATTTTGTAAGTAATCCACTCAATCAAAGCTTTACGAATTTTTTCTGAAATTTTTAAATCATAATTAGCTAAATTTTCCTCAATTGTATTACTTAGATATTGAATAAGATTTTGTAATTTTACAATCTTGTTATCTAAATAACCTTTATCGGATAAAATGTGTTTAACAATTGAATTTACAAGTGAATCATAACTTGTTAATTTGAATATTGTATCATATGAATAGTATTGTTTTCCCGAACTATCTTTATAGATTTTGATTTTGTACGGAGACTCAAAAAAACTCTGTAATAGTATCATTCATAAAACTCCTGATATTTTAATTAGAAAAACATTGGGAATCTATGTTCATGATCATCTAATTCTGTATTTTTAGAAGGTATTAATTCGTTTAATTTTTTAGTTAATTTCTCTTTTAAGACAGTTCTATGATGATCACGTATGGAATATTCTGCAACATTACAGATATTTGCTAAGGTTTTTTGAGTTAATATTTGCCTATGATTTCCAAGTTTGCCTATTATCCTATCTGCGCAATAAACAACAGAAACTGAGAAGATATATGGGTTTCTTCCTCCTCTTGCTCGTAAATTTGTGTCATTTAGAATCTCTCTTGCCAATAACAAAAGCTTATGTTCATATTTTTTTACAATTATTCCAATTTGAAGCAATCTCTCTTGAATTTCCCTTTGTTGAGTAATATTGGAAATAATACGTTGAAGATAATCTTCACTTTTTCTAATTTTTAATGAAACACCTAGCCCAGAAGGTAAATTTTGGGCCAATTTTACAATAGCTTTTCCACTTACTCTATGTCCCAAATCTTTGAAAATACTGATGATCTCACTTAATCTAATTGGTGCATTCGATGCTGATTCTCGAATAGAAACCATTAAGCATAAAGCAACCAAAACAATATGATTTGAGATTTTTTCAATCTTCTTCTTAGCTTCAGCAGTAGTAACTATCTTATACAAATAAGCAGCTCTTTTTTTAACGGAATCAGAAATACCTAGAAACGATGAAACGCGATTTAAGCTCATTAAAGATCGGTAGTCAGTTTCATGTTTTCCTATTTTAATTCGAAGATTATATCTTCGTTTAAGTTTTCTAAATTTTAACTGATTTTTTGATGAAAGTGTACTACCTTTACCATCTTGAAAGAATCCATCATTATGATACCCTATATAGCTACCCAAGCCATCAACAATGTGAACTCGTTTACCTGGAGACATCTCATGGTCCCAAGGAATTTGTGATGCACTATTTTCTGAGATATAAACTGCATTATTTACAGCTCCACATTCAATACACACATATTCTCCCCTAGTTTGTATTAACACGCCATTACAAACGTGACAAATTTTGTTGTTTTCCAATTCAAGAACACCATGTAGTGAATTAGAACAAATTCTTTTCTTACTTCTTCAAACAGAATTAACGTTTGAGTGACAGAATAGTGTATTTAATCCAATATTTTATTACATTAAACTTACATGAAAGGAGTGAAATGTGGGGAAGGTCACCGAAAGTATTATGCAAAAATTGTGTTGGGTCAGAAAGTATCTCAGGTCATAGCATTATCTGCTCACCCAAATGCCTTCCCATCATACCCAACATATTAGATATGTTATTCTTATGTTAATAACTTTTCATAAAGCAAATATGAAAAATATCTGTTTTATGGGGTTAGATTCCTAAGTTTATCAGAAACATCTGCAAATATATCTTGAGTGAAACCTAAAATATCTGAAACTATTGCTACAAGTAAAACAAATGCAAACAGGGCTAATCCAATTAAGATGCCTTCCTCTATAAGAGGAGATGCACGTTTGTTTTTACGAAGTTTCCATATTGCATTTCGATTTTTTTTCATTTAAAATCAACTCAAAGGTTAATTAAAATTAATACATAAAAACACCACTTATTGTGAAGAAATGTAAAATGGTGCCCCGACCGGGATTTGAACCCGGGTCTACAACTCGAGAGGCTGTAATGATTGGCCGAACTACACCATCGGGGCATTTTTTTATCGTTTTGCTAACCATTGTTTATATGCAAGTCTAATATCATCTTCTGTAACAGTAGAACGTTTTGCATGCATACATAATTCAATGGCTCGTGTTGTTATCTGATCACAAACATCTTCTATTACATCTCTGAGAGCGTTAGCAGCAGATAAGCTTACTCTAGATGCTCCTGCATTTCTAATCAACCTATCTAATGGTGCGAGTGGAATTTCTGAAGACATATGTGTTATCCTCAATTTCAAGAAGAAAAAATTACTATTAAAGGATTTTCTATTAATGTGTAAATAAAGAAAGAAGAAGGGAATGTTTACTTAGATAAACGTCTTTCCCAATCTAATATTTTTTGTTGAATTTCTAATTTATCATTAGCAGGAAATTCAGAAGTACCTTTCCTAATCAAATCGTTGCCTTCTCGTCTTATTTCATAGAATGCACGACTAAAAGAGAAGCTTCCTTCAATTTGATCTAAGGCTTCTAAAAGAACATTTCCCACTTCCTTAAATGATTCAGCTTCAGTAACTTTCTTCACTAAGTCAATGAAGATTGGATGTTTTGCTTCAACAGAAGTAGAAACAGGTGTTTCTTCTTTTTTAGCTGCTGCTTCTTTTTTAGAAGCTTTTGTTTTTGTTGGTGGTTTTTCTGCAACAACCTCTTTAACTGGTTTAGCAGAACTTATAGAGTCTTTCAATTTATTTGGTAAAACGTTAACTTGCGTATTCAAATCAGAAAGCTGATTATTTATATTTGTTAATCCGGCACCAAGACCATCTATAGATGGAAGAATTACATCAATTGATTTTTTTATAGATTCTAATTTTGTATTGATTTCTGTTAGAACTTCTATCATTTGGCTAAATGTTTTTAGAAATATATCATCATCTGTAGACATAAAATCATCTCGTTTTAATTAGTATGTAAGTTTTATGATAAAAAAGTGATTGTATTTAACCTTTTTAAACCTTAAAGTATGTAAAAAAAACAAATCAGTATTTGAATTACCGACACTTTTTTATGAAAAAACAAATCTATTCTAGTAATAGATTAAATAGAAATACTTGTAATACAGAAGGATGAATGCAGTGTCAAAGGACAATACAAAAACATCACCATTCGTTAAGCATTTTGAGTCTAGAAAAGAAGTACTGAATAATTGGATTAAGAAAATGGGATTTAGAATGAATCCATTCTTAGGATTTACTCTACCAAATCCAAATTTGTTAGTTGAGATACCTGAATTTTTAGAATCATTAGTAGATATTATAGTAGCTAATGAAAGACCAGCAATTTTTCTAAGAGGTCCTGTTGGTGTTGGTAAGTCTACTCATTTAATTTTAATTCGAAGAGATATAAAAGATTTACAAGATTTAAGTGACAATAAATTCCGTACTGCATATATTGATCGGTCTGGCTTACATGCAAGACAATTTGCACGTTTGTGTGCTATAGGATTTAATGTAAAATTCAATAAAACAGATGACTCAGATGAAATAATGGATTCGGTTGGAAAAGATATAATTGAAAAATTTTCAACAAGTAAAATTAGATCAATTCTATTAGCAGAGGATATCAGTGAAAATCAACATGAAATTTTTAGTAAATTGCAATACCTTGCTGATCTCAATGCAGAAAATGCAGAAGAACCCATTGCTACAATTATCATGACTGGTACAACTGAATATTTTCAAGCATTAGCTGCAGTGCTACCTCAAATAGCTGATCGGTGTGAACCTGTTGATGTTCCGAGGTTTGAATTGAGGCATTCACGAGAATTTATTGGTAGGAGAATGGCCTATGCAAGAGGAGAAATTAATAGTTTTGATAAAAATAATTTCTCAGTTAATCCATTTGATGAAGATGCCGTATGTGAATTACATAAAAGCTCTCAAGGGATTCCAAGAGATTTACGTCTTTTATGCAGAGCATCAATTAGTGTATCAGCTGAATCATTAAAAAGAAAAGAAGGCAATGGTGAAATCAACTTAGAAATGGCAAAAATCATTTCGGAATATTATAAAGAATTCTTAGTAGAAGTATAAGTAATATTTATATTTCATGTAATACATGTATTAATTATTAATAGGTGTATTAAATGAGTTTGCTACAAAAATATAGAAAAGAAGAAACGAGAAAAACAACTCCTGAAGAAGAAAAAGGTATTTCTCCACCAAAGGAAAGCGAAAAAGAAATTACTCCAAAAATAAAAAATAAACAACCATTACCTCCAAAACAAACTCCAGTAAAAACTAAATCTAAATCAATGCCAAAATCCCAGGCTATGAGAAGTAGACCAGTTATTTCTGCAACAGTAAGTGCGAATTTAGTTGAAGCATTAAATGCATTAACAGATGAAAAATATCTAAACAGATCTAAATTTATAGAAGACGCATTAATTCGTACAATAAAAGCTGAGTTTCCAGATATAGCTACAAGATATAGTTTTTAATAAACAAAAAATACAATTTTTTGTGGTACAAGTAATACTTGTATTACAATTACTTTCTATTCTTTCTTATTTCATTTATGGATCAGGGTGTCATTGAGAATATAATTGAAATTAAGCTAAATATTACTCTATATAATATTATATAGGTACATATGAAGCAATTATGTATTACAAATATTACAAGTATTGCTTTATTTATTTCTATAAATTCCAGGTTTTACTAAGCAAGATCAGAAAAATAACACAAAAATTGAAAACAGATTATTTCTAGGGAGTATTTATGACAATACAAGTATTGGAAGTATTTAAAGTAATAATTGTATTACTTGTAATATTTTAAATACTCTAAATACAAATATTATTCTAAATACAAGTCATACAAGTATTTAAAATAAAACCTGCTTTTTTCAGTAAATAACATTAATTTTCTCGTATCCCCGCTCTACTCAAAAGTCAGCAATAATTCAAGAAATTACTACTCAAATAGTGTAATTTTAGGATCAATTGTAATTATTGGTATTGAAATAAACAAGTGTATTACATGTATTATTACTAATACACACGATTTGAATCAAAGTAACTGAAGTTTTTAGAAGGAAAAGTAGGCATTTTCTGTAGTAAAAATCAATTAAGAAGTATATTTCAACACTAAACTATATCAAAATAAAGTATTTCTTTTTGATCCTAGGAGAGAATAGTATAAAATATACAGGTATGCTATATTTACAACCATTTATTCACACTTTATTTGCATTATTAGGTATATTATCGGCAATTTCAATAATACATTAACAGATCGGAATAAACTAGGGCTATTTATTATAAGAATGGTTAAACATATAGCATCTGACATAATTTATTCGTTTTCTATACACCTATTCAATATATCGAGAAGAATCCAGTAATATTTGTAATACAAATATTACATAATTGATTTTAACTAAGGAAAAATAAGAGAAAAATAGCAAAAAAGGCATGTAGAAAAAATTACCCAATAATGGTCATTATGTATAGATATTATAACAATAATTGACATTTTGTAAGAAAAACTTTATATTTAGTTACATGTAATATAGACCTAATGAGGTCGTATGATATCGTATACCAGAGGCATAATCAATGACTAAAAAAGAAATACAAGAAATTAAACGACAGGTAAAGGAATTTATGAATAATCCGATTATAAATCTATTCTATCCTGAAACAGATACTGCAAAAGGATCTAAAGAATGGACCAATTTAACGAAAATTCAATTGGAAACACTCATTGTTGATTTAGTAACTGATGAAATAAATCCCGAATTAGGTTATCTCGAGAGAGGAGAAATAAGATCAGTAACAAAACGATCATTTTATAGAACTTTAGAACAAGCCCGATTAAATCTAATTAGAGCTATGTTTACTATTATGATTGCAGCAGTATTAAATGTCATTGATTCACCTCGTTTATCAGACTTTAATGAGTTATCACAAAACTTCTTGGATTTAATTACAATAAATAATCTAGAAAACCAAACACCAGAAGAAAAGGAAAATTGGATTAAAATTTATACAAAAATGATTTTTGATAATGTACAAAAACTAAAAAAACAAACGGCATTAAGTAAACCAAAGTAGCTATTGCATGTATTACTTATATTACAGATAATCAATTACCGCTTTAATTGCTTGACCAGTACTAATAGAACCATCACCACAAGGTAAAGAACGGTGCACTAAAAATTCAAAACCTGCTTTCTTAATAGACTTTGATAATCTTCTAGTTATCAAATCATTATAAGCGACACCCCCAGTAAAACCAATTTTTCGGATATTATTTTCTTGTGCATAGTTTATTGCTACATCTGCAAATTGATCTGCTAGGGAATTATGTATACTAACAGCAATATCAGATGGTTGGAATCCTTGCTTCAAGCTGTTATATACACTATCAATTAACGCAGTAGTTTGTATTATTCCGGAATCATTAGAAGGAATTTCTAACTTTACTTTATCAGCTCTTCCTTTCTTAGCCAAAGATTCCAAAACTATTGCAGGTTCACCTTCATATGTTCTTTCAAAACATGCTTTTAAGATTGCACTAGATGCTGCTAAAATTCGACCGGTACTTGTTGTTTCATATAAATTAATGCTTTTTTCGAGTTGCTTAAGTATTACATGTATTTCATTAATTCCATTTGGTATAGCTTCCTGATAATTTTCTAAAAAGGCAAAAAGAGTATCTTCATCGTAAATTTTTGATAAAATACCAGCAGCCATTCTTATTGGATAATACGTTGCCCGGTCGCCACCAATCATTTTTTGTTCTTCAAGATGACCTACTCTTTTATATTTACTATAAGAAGAGTGTAGAATTTCTCCTCCCCATATTTTACCATCATCACCATAACCTACTCCATCTGCAACTATGGTTACAATTTCATCATCAATGGGTAATGAATTATCAACCATTAAAGCAATTGCGTGTGCGTGATGGTGCTGAATCCTAGAGAGAGAAGCATTATTTGCTTCAGTTAATTTTTCAGCTAAAGTAGTGGATAAAAATGTGGGATGCATATCGCAACCAATAGTATCATAGGTTTTTACATCAAGTAATTTTTTTAGATGATTTATTGAAGATTCCAAAAAATCTAGTGTTTCCAATGTATCAATGTTACCAATATATTGCGAAGGGAAACATCGGTTCTTCTTAGCTATTGCAGCAGTAGAAGTCAATAACGGACCAACACCAAGACTTGATAAATCTTTGAGATCAAATGGCAGGTTTATTGGTTCAGGAACCCACCCCCTTGATCTTCTTATTAAAACAGGATTATCATTAGTTAAGCGAATTACACTGTCATCAGATCGTTGATGAATTCGTCTATTGTGTAATATAAAATAATCTGCTAATGATTTTGCTTTAGTCAATATTTGTTCGTTTTCAATATACATCGGAACATTAGAGGGATTAGCACTAGTAAGAACTAAAGCAGATTCGTCTACATTGTCTAAAATTAGTGAATGAATACCTGAATATGGTAACATAACACCAACATTATGTAATTTTGGTGATATCCATTCTGATAATGGGAAAGGCTCATTTTTCTCGAGTAAAACGATAGGTCTTCTATGACTTGTTATAATAGTCTCTTCTATTTTATTTACTCGAGCAAAGGATTTCACAGTAGCTACATTTCTTGATATAACAGCAAAAGGTTTGTATTTTCTTTTACCCTTTCTTGTTCGTAAGCGAAAAATTGGTTCATCCAATATTGTGGAACATGCAAGATGAGTACCGCCTATACCCTTAATAGCTAATATATTTCCCTCAGAGAGCAATTTTGCTACATCTTTAAACAAATCACTCGAGTCAACTATATTACCATCCTTATCGTGTAGTGATAACTGCGGTCCACAAACGTTACAGCAAGTTGTTTGTGCATGATATCTTCGATCTATTGGATTCGTATATTCCTTTGCGCAAGATTCACATAAAGGAAAATCAATCATCGTAGTATTTGGTCGATCATACGGTAATTCAGTAATAGTTGTATATCTAGGACCACATATAGCACAAGAAGCAAAAGCATATTGATAACGACTATCTCCGATATTTTTCATATCTAGCAAACAATCTTCACAGACAGAAATATCAGGAGGTAAATATGAAACACCACCAAGTTTATTTTCAGAACTTTTTAAAATTTGAAATTGTGAAAATTCATTTTTGTATTTTTCCCAGTTGATATCAAACTCTTCATATTTTGCTAGATACGGTTTATTATGTTCTAACAAATAGATAAATTCTTCAAGTTTTTTTCGAGTTCCTTCAGCTATGATTAAAACACCAGCATCACCCTGATTGCGAACGAAGCCATTCACTTTAGATTTCATTGCAATTCGATAAACAAATGGTCTGAAACCTATACCTTGAACAATGCCACTACAAATAATTTTGACTCGAGAGTTCAACAATTTTTCCTCAATAGCTTTCTGATATCTTTATAGATAAATTAGTTTGTGGCTTTAAAATGACGATTATTAAAATATTAAAGATATGGTGATTTTATAATTCTTCATTGAGAAGAAAGAAATTTTCAGGAAAAATCCATGATTGATTTTCCTCATTAAAATATTTATATGGTAAGGGACGAAAAATACCATTAGTTTTTGAAGCAAGAGAAAATTGTGCACGTCTTAATTCAGGAAGCGTTTCACATAATAAATCATTTAGTCGATGCGCACCATTCATCAAATCAACTGTTACAATCGCACCACCATTTTTGAAGGAATAAGAAAATGCTTGTGGCATTCTTGTCAATAATGATTCCAAAATGTCTTTTTCTTTGCTAGAAATTTGATTAAAGAATAAGAGAGCTGTTTGATTTAATCCTGTATAATATAACAAAATCATTGGAAAAAGTAGCGTCTTAACTTTTTGAATATGAGAATTTGTTTCATCCCAAGAAAGATATAATTTTTTAGCTATAGTTCTAACAGATGCATCAAGGTCCCTTCTAATTAAAGTTAAAACTTTTAGATCTTTAACAGATAAATTCTCATTTGATCCTTGAAATTCAAAATTATGAAAAGTACTATTTTGGATTTCATTCTTATTTTTCATACAATGTACTCTTTCTTTAAACCAATCAATATAAAAACCAGGTTTGTTTACTGACAAAACAGTAGGGCGTTTAGCATAAGAATAATATGAAAAATTCAGATTGTTTGCAATAGAAGTAACTTCATCCACAAAATATTCTTTTATAATATTTAATTCACTAAGTTTTTTAAGATATTCAGAAAGTTTTTTGCTGAAACTACCAGGTAATGTTAAAGAGATAATATAATCATACCGTTGATTTGGACATCTTCGGATTGTTCTTGTATACGGAGATGAAAAATATCGTGGAATAAGTTCACGATAATTTATTGAGGATTCCAACAATATAATATATTGAGTTAAACCAATTTTTGGAAAATTAACTGTTCCTGTAACTCGAAAATAGGCATTATTTCGCAAATAGCCCATTCTTCGGCTAATGTAATTAGCTCTAACATTTAGCTCAGATGATAACAAATCATTTGAATAAAATTGATTTGTCTTTAGTAATGCTTTGATTTTCTCAATAATTTTTACATCCATTTCAGATAGAGGTACAACAAAATATCGTTCTAAATCAGATAAAATTGCACAAGATTCGTGAAAATCAAGATTTTTAAATTTAGACAATTGCTCTAACACTGTTTCAATATATAACCCATTCATTATTTTGTCAAGATATACAAAATCGATATATGGTCTATAATGAAATTCACCCATTGGTAACTGAAGAGTTTCTTGTGAAGAAGCTTTAAACCAAAATTTAACAAGCTCATCCTTATCTTGTTCACTCTCGAGTTGTCTATAAATATAAAGGAAACCAAGATCAGTTGCAATACGTTGATTAATTCCTGCAACCTTTGGAGAGAACTCTAATCTCATATTTTGATAAATTTCTTTAAATTTAGTATGAGTTTTAATAGGTTCAATTTCTTCAAGCAATTGGAAAGACATAATCTATCGATGACCTCTATTCAGTTATTTTAATGGAGATAACTGTTATTTATCGATAATTTTGAAGCTAAATCGACAAAAGATAGTAAAGATTGAACTATAAAAACACCCAAAAACGGTAATAGTCAAACATCTCCAAGTTTTAAATAATGGAAAATATAGTATTATTATAATAGAATATCATATATTATGAAAAATCAAAAGTGTGAAAATAATTGGATTCGACTCTAAATGAACTAACTCTAAAAGTAAAGGCATCCCCTGATAAACCAGGAGTATATTTGTTTAAGAATGTAAATGATGAAGTTATATATGTTGGAAAAGCAAAATCTTTGAGAAAAAGAATAATTTCATACTTTCTTAAAGGTGCTACAGATAAAAAAAGTAAAGTAATTAGAGATATAGCTAATGATTTTGAGATTATAATTACAGAATCAGAAACAGAAGCATTAATTTTAGAAAATAATCTAATAAAATTACATAAACCACTACTAAATATTCGATTAACAGATGATAAAACGTATCCTTTTCTCATGATTACAGCAAGTGAAGAATACCCAAGAGTTGAAATTGTTAGAAAAAGAGAAAATGCTAACAATAGATATTTTGGTCCTTATGCTGATGTAAAAGCACTAAAAAATGCTCTAAAAAATGCAATAACGATTTTTCCTATAGCAAGTTGCAAGAAAGAAATTAAGATAGGGAAATTAGATAGATCATGTTTGTATTTCCAACTAAACCGTTGTACAGCACCTTGTATAGAAAAAATCGATAAGGAAGAGTACGATAAAATAGTTCAACAATTCATAAAATTATTTGAAGGGAAGCAAAACGAGTTAATGATAGAATTAAGGAAAGAGATGGATAGTGCAGCGGAGAATTTGGATTTTGAAAAAGCGGCTGTTTTAAGAGATAAAATTAATGCTTTGGATAAAATAATTCAGAAGCAAATAGTTGTCTCCAAAAATATGAAAGCAGAATTTGATATTGTTAGTATATTATATGATAATGATATAGCTTCTATACAATTGCTAATTATGAAACGGGGGAGAATTATAGAACAGAAAAATTTCCTGTTAAACATACCGGTGATATTAGATGAATCCGAAATTCTTTCAACTTTTATAAAACAATATTACGCACAAACAGAAACTATACCAAAAAAAATTCTTGTAGAGATTAGAATAGAAGATGAAGAAATTATTAACGAATGGTTAAACAAGAGATTCGGTAAGGGAAAAGATATCATAATTTATCCTAAATCAAGTGAAGAAAAAGAGCT
>RCNB010001054.1_pt1 | contig 17660 bp, 16 predicted proteins | sample 2041321 | NCBI WGS metagenome assembly RCNB01 (sample SAMN09708232, study PRJNA481090) | Marine sediment metagenome, whole genome shotgun sequencing project. | reverse complement strand
CTTCACCCTCGCCGAGTGCGAGCACGAGATCACTGAAATCAACGTTGCCCATGAGCATACCAATGGGCGGCATGATGACATCGGAAACCAGCGACGCAATAATTTTGCCGAACGCCGCGCCGATAATGATACCGACAGCCATATCGACAACATTTCCGCGCATGGCGAAGTCTTTAAATTCCTTAAGCATTTTTGTTCTCCCTTACTTTATTCTTAGTTTATTCTGACAGGAAGATTGTACATCACTAATGAACGCGATTGACGATCTCGCAGGCTGGGCAGGCGCCGCGATCAAGCGCATAAGCGTCCTGCACGTAGAGCACGCCGCAGTTGCGGCAATTAGCCAGGAAAAGTTCATCGTTGTAGGAAATGCAGTGCAGCAAGTTCCAGGCCCACTCGAAACTCAGCTGAGGGTTCTTGTGAAGTAGCAGGTAGGTCTCGTAGGCACGGCATAAACGATGACCGAACTCCACGTCGGGGCGTGGCCAGCAGGGGTGTACTGAATCGTCCTGATCAATGCGTACGAGCAGGCCAGCCGAAAACAGGGCGACCAATGTGGTCGCCTGCATCTGATTCTGTGAATTCTTGACGAAGCGCGTGATCTGCCGCGGCGATTTTCCACGACGGCGTTTGATGCCTGTCGAGCCACCGGTTCGAAAATAGCGGTTATAGAGTTTTCGAATTCGATCATCCGAGAGCCCGGTACATTCTCGTATGGTTCGTGTTCTCGCCTCATGACGAATCATTCGCAGCGCCAGCTCGAATTGGCTCCGCTCCCCGGAGTAACGATCATCAGTCAATCTCATCTCTTATCCCCTATCATTTCTTGTCATTAATGCTACAAAAAGACCATATATAGTACCCATATACCCTATAATATCCATACATGGGAAAACAAGCCGAAATATAGTATTTGAAGAAACGGCTCAATAACGTGTCAGGAGCGACAAACTATGCAGCAAGCAGGGGAATATCCCGGACCGGGTCCGGACGATTACACGAATGTGGAGGCGCTCAATCTGGCCTTTATCAGGGCTACGTCCGACATGAAGGGCCCACAACGAGGCAGACTGGCGGTATCGCCTTTCCTGCTGTTTTCGATGCGAGAGCAGGAACTCGACTGGTGGGACGATGCCTTGTCGGATCGCCGTCAGGCCGACCTCCTTGAACCGCGTCAACTCGATAGTCCCGAACTGCGTCAGATCCAGTTTGCCGCTTTGAGTTTCGTGTGGCACCTCGTTCGCCGTAATCCCTATGCCGTGCGCATCATCAGCGGTGCGAGCGTTGCCTGGTGCGAAAGAGTATCGGAATTGCCCGTGGTTACGCTGCTGGACCGAATCGGCGCACGCGGCGATTTGATGCAATCGCGACTTGATAGCGCTGCTTCGCTCGCTGATCGCTTGCTAAGCGACGGAACGAGCTCAATGAAGAATGTACGCCGCTCCTCGCAGTTCGCCGTCTGGCAAACGCTGCTAACGCGTGAAGGATTCGACAACGATTCGCGACTTCCAGCCGCCGCCTGCCGCTTGTCGGCGCCCGCTAAGGTTCTGAACAAGAAGTTGTGACGATTTCCTCGCTCCCCGGTTACAATACGCGAGCTAATGAATGCTCTGACAATAAGAAACCTCAGCAAGACCTACGACAACGGTAATCAAGCCCTGAAAGGCATCGACCTCAATGTCGAAGCCGGAGACTTTTACGCCTTGCTCGGACCGAATGGCGCGGGAAAGACGACCGCGATCGGTATCGTTAGCTCGCTTGTGAATAAGAGTGGCGGCGAGGTTGAGATCTTTGGCCACAGTATCGATACGGATAACGAATCGGCGAAATCCTGTCTCGGCCTGGTGCCGCAGGAAATTAACGTCAACCTCTGGGATACCGTCGGCAATATCGTCACGAATCAAGCGGGTTACTACGGGATCGGTGGGAAGGTCGCGCGGCAACGCGTTGAAAAATACCTTCGCGCTCTGCGTTTGTGGGACAGAAAAGACGATATCGCGCGAAGTTTGTCCGGCGGCATGAAACGACGATTGATGATCGCGCGAGCGCTGGTACATGAACCGCGCCTGTTGATTCTGGATGAGCCCACAGCGGGAGTCGACATCGAGATTCGGCGATCGATGTGGGAGTACCTGCAGAATATTAACGCGGCTGGCACGACTATCATTCTGACGACGCATTATCTCGAAGAAGCGGAGACCCTCTGTCGCAATATCGGCATCATCGATGACGGTAGAATCATCGAGGATGCAAAGATGAGTACCGTTCTGCGTAAGCTGCAACGCGAGGTTCTGGTTCTCAGTCCCGCGGAGGAGCTTGCTACCGCGCCAGAACTCGAGGGATTCACGGCGCGACTACGGGAAGACGGCGAGCTCGAGGTCGAGAAGGGCCCCGATCACGATATCAATGACCTTTTCCTTGAACTCAATAAGCACAATGTCCGCATCGTGAGCATGCGCAACAAAGCGAACCGTCTTGAGGAACTGTTCCTGGGACTGGTGGATAGCAAACATTCGACCAAGGACAGCGCATGAATGTTGCTTTGAATCTGGTCGCCGTCCGCACCATTATTCGCAAGGAAATGGGCCGTGTATTGCGTATATGGATACAGACCATTGTGCCGCCCGCAATAACAATGACTCTCTATTTCATCATATTCGGAAACCTCATCGGGCGCCGTATCGGCAGCATGGAAGGTTTCGACTATATGCAATACATCGCGCCGGGTCTGATCATGATGTCTGTCATCACGAATTCATACGGCAACGTTGTGTCTTCGTTCTTCGGTGCCAAATTCGGACGCCATATTGAAGAGATGCTGGTGTCGCCAATGTCCAATGCCACGATAATCGTCGGTCACGTTGCCGGGGGCGTGTTACGGGGAATACTGGTTGGCGCGCTGGTAACCATCATTGCGCTGTTCTTCACGCGCCTTGAAGTCGCGCATCCGTTTATTATGGTATCGGTGGTCTTGTTGTCGTCGATCGTTTTCTCGCTGGCGGGCTTTATCAACGCTGTTTTTGCGAAGAAGTTCGACGATATCTCGATTGTTCCGACGTTTGTGCTGACGCCGTTGACGTATCTGGGTGGCGTGTTTTACTCCATCTCCATGCTGCCCCCATTCTGGCAGGGCGTATCAAAAGCCAATCCGATTCTCTACATGGTGAATGCGTTCCGCTACGGGATTCTCGGCACCTCCGACATCAGCATTTCGCATGCGTACACAATTCTCGTCGGCTTCGTCGTGCTGCTGTTTACGGCGTGCCTATTCCTCATGAAAAAAGGCGTCGGGATTCGCGAATAGCATGTGCGGCCGCTTCGCCTTCTACTCACCTAGTGAAGCGACGGCCGCTTTGTTCGGTGTTGACGGGGCTCTTGCCGTCGAAGCGCGATACAACATTGCACCGACCCAGTATGTTGCAGCGATTCGAGACAGTGAGGAAAAGCAGCGCGAGCTCGTGATGTTGCGTTGGGGTCTGGTGCCGTCTTGGGCAAAGGATCCGGCGATCGGCAATCGAATGATCAATGCCCGCGCGGAAACGGTCGCCGAGAAACCCTCCTATCGTGCCGCCTTCAAACACCGCCGATGTGTCGTGCTTGCTGACGGGTTCTATGAGTGGCACAGGGACGGCGACGTCAAGGTCCCGCATTTCATTTCGCTGGCGAGCGGAGAGCCCTTTGGACTTGCGGCGCTTTGGGAGACCTGGAATGACAAGGAAAGGGGTGAGTCGCTGCAAACGACGACGATCATTACGACCGAAGCCAATGAGTTCATGCAGCCCCTGCACCATCGCATGCCAGTGATTCTGCAATCTGAAAGCGCGGACGAATGGATGTCAGGATCGAATGAGCTTCTCGAAACGGTCGCTGAACGCGCGCCCGCGCTTCGCGCCTGGCCGGTAAGCCGTCGAGTTAACAACGCGCGCAATCAAGGCGAAGACTTAATTGATGCCGACGGTGAGTTGATCGTCTGATTGACTGATTGACTGCGTGGGACGAAACGAGACGATAAGCGTTCCGGGGCCACCGTGAACACCAATGCCTGTGCCTAACGTGCAGGTTTTTAGCGATTGAATCGTACTGATTTTTTGCCGAAGTTCGACCGCCAGAGTTTCTGCATCGTCCGGACAGATCGCCTGACCGATGCCAATCTCAACGGGCCCGTCATCAGCGATGTGCGAGGCCACAAATCGTGCAAATTTTGTGATTCGGTTGCGGCGCCCAAGCAGGCAGCCTCCGAGTGCTATTCGACCGTCAGGTTTGACGCAGATAATGGGCGTTACCCTCAAAAGATCCGCCGCAACCTTCACCCACTGCGGCAGACGGCCACCGCGTACGGCATAGCGAAGGTCGCTCAGCAGCGCGAAGGTCCTTGTCTTGGGCACTTGCGCTTCGATGATGCGAATCGTCTCGTCAACACTGATTCCTGCTGCAGCGCATTCGGCGGCGAGGACCACCAGTTGGCCTTGACCCATCGTCGCGTTCAGGGAATCGACGACGTGTATGCGCCCCCGTGCGTCGCTGCGCTTCGCAGCGGATTTTGCGCCCTCATAGGTGCCACTGGCCCGGGACGTCAGGTTGATAGATAGCGTGTCATTGAAATGGCTGGCCAGAAATTGAAATTGCCGACGGAAATCCCCCGGCGACGGTTGCGAAGTTGTTGGGTGGTGCGGATTATTTTGAAGCTCTGAATAGAACTCGTCGGTTGTGATGCTTACTTTGTCGAGATAACCGCGATCGCCGAATTGTATGCGGCAAGGGACCATATGGATGTCCAGCCGCTCCATGTCCTCGTCGCAGATATCGGCACCCGAGTCTGTGATGACCGCGAATGTTTTTGACGCGCCGTGCGTCGAGCTTTGTTGGCGATGCATGTCATCGGCTTTTTCTCCGCTTATCTCGCCGTATTGCCTGGCAACACCGAAGACCGCGTCGGGATCGTCAACGTGAATATGAATTTTGGCTTTTCGTTTGCTACCCGCGAGGACCAGCGAGTCGCCCAGTTCTGCCAGCGATTCGCGAAGTTTGCGGCGATCGATATCGGCAGCCGTGATCAGGCATTCTGTACAAAAACGGAATTTCGACGTGTTATCCGCCGCCGAAAAATCAACGGATGGCTCAATATTTTCCAGTAAAGCCGTTTCGGGCATCGGGGTTATATGACCACTATCGAAAAACTCGGAAACGCCCGCGACAAGTTCAGCAAATCCTTGTGCACCCGCATCGACGACGCCCGCTTTTCGCAGAACATCGAGTTGTTTGGGCGTATTGGCAAGCGCTTCATCGACCTTGCGCCGCGCTTCTCTTACTACGTCGGCGATATCGCCGTCTGAATTGGCCGATGCCTGATAAGTAATGCTTTCCGCGAATGCCGCGATGACAGAAAGTACCGTCCCTTCACGAGGTTTCGACAACGCATCATGGGCGTACTCGAAACCCAGGGTAGCGGCTTTGCCAAATGTGTAGCTCGTAAAGCGCGTGATTTCGCCGGCGGAATCGCTCACACCCTGAAAGAACTGCGCAATAATCGCGCCCGAATTGCCGCGAGCACCATCGAGTAACGCATCGGCCAGCGCAGCCAGCATTGTGCCGAGGTGTTTCCCGGAATCGCCTTGCAGAACGCCAAGCGCGGAGCCCAGCGAGAGGCTGAGGTTGGTGCCCGTATCGCTGTCAGCGACCGGAAAGACATTGATGCTGTTGAGGTGCTCCTGTTGACCAATCACGCGATGAATGCCCGACACCAACGCATCGGCCAGACTGTCACCATCAATGTGTTTGCCAGCGTTACTCACGCGGCAGGATGAAAAATTGTCCCTGATGCCCCAGGACCACGCCGTCAGGAGTGATTTCTGCAACGACAGGGCCTTCAGCGAGCTGTGACCCCTCTCGTAACTTCGACATATTTATGAATACAAACCGGTCTTTAGGCTCGTCGCTATAGACATGAATATCGAGATGCAGCTCCGGAAGATTGAGCGCCCCTCGCGCGCGAATTTCCTGGAGCGTTGGATGAAGGTCGTCGGATGACACCGATGACGGGTCCTGCGAAATCAAAACAGCTCTAACGGTTTCGGTGGCGGCTTCGACTTCGGCGTCAGCCTCTTGTTGAGCAGGGACGTTCTGTTGCGCAGTGGCAACTTTCTCCTCGAAGCTTGGTGGCAAAGTCACTTCCGGCTGAGAAGGTCTACTGATCGTCGATACGGCAGTTTGTGTCGTCGAGGGCGAAGAATCGGGCCGCAGCAGCAAGCCGATCAGAACGATGAGGTTGATAGCAAGCAAGACGCCTAGAACCCAAAGCCAGCGAGGAACGGACGTCGCCCGCGGGCCAATCGGCACCGCCGCAAATTCGGCATTGCCTTGCTGCTGTCGGTCAGTTTCCGATTTCTTGAGCGCGTCGAGTATGAATGACATGCGCTAGTCCTTCGCAATTCTTGGGGTTGTTAGTCGCGGCGAGCCATCGGGCGTAAGCAATGAGTTCACCACGATCAGTGTCTGTTGCCCGGCCAGTCCATCGACGTCGAGACGGTTATCTCGTTGAAAGAGCCTGACGATAGTCTGCAAACTGGCGTCATATTCGTCGCTGGCAATATTGTCACTGACATATCGCTCGTCGATATTTGCAAGGTTCTCTCGCAGCCAGATGACTTCGGCGCCGCGCATCCCCGGTGAAAGAGATATCGGTGTGCCGCCAGGTGGACGCCAAAACAACATGAATTGACCAAACCAAAGGTCCGTAATTTCGCTGACAGGATGCGACACGGTGACGCCGCCGATCGACATCTCCGCCGTATTTCCGTTGATCGCCGTTAGGACTAACTGGTGTGAACTGCCCGCCTCGTCAATGACCGTAAGTACCGCCGGCCGATTAAATTGTCGCAATCCGTTCCAGGAACCGCGTTGATTCAGACAGGCCAGTCCAGCCGCTGCCGCTTGCGAACATCCATTCTGCGAGCCTTTCGTATATTCAAGACCCCAAAGATCGAACAGTGCCGCGAACGCGAAATCCGCGGTGGTCAGCTCTCCGGCCAGTGCGAGCTCCTCTGCCAACGTTGGCAACACCGCTGGAGTCACGGCTTCGGCTGCTGTGTCTGAGACCTCCTCACGGTCGATACTTTCGTCCACCGGCGTGTCAGTTGCAGGAGGCAATACCGCTACGGGTATCTCAGCGGCGTCTGTCTCGCCAGTGTCTTGTGTTACAGACCAGATGCTGGCTGCAACAATGGCTGCTCCGACAATACCTGCCGCCATAGCAAGGCGGAGCGTCATCTTTTTACCTTCCAGTTCGCCCGATACCTCGGCAGCGGCGCGTTTGATCAGGCGTCGGGAAACGATGCGTGATTCCTGGCTGTAGGCACCCAGCAGTGCGCGATCGCAGATAACGTTGATCAATCGCGGTACGCCTTCGGAGATACGAAAAACTTCTTTCTTCGCGCCACCGTCGATGACCTCACCGAGCGCGCCGGCAACGCGCAGTCGGTGTTCGATATAGTGCGCGGTCTCCTCGCGGGTAAGGGGCTCAAGGTGATAACGGCCCGTAATACGTTGCGCGAGCTGCCGTAAATCATACTGACTCAGGAGCTCGCGTAATTCGGGTTGCCCGATCAGGATGATTTGCAGCAGTTTCTGTTTGGCCGTCTCCAGGTTGGTCAGCAAGCGAACCTGCTCGAGGACGGCCGGCGCGAGATTCTGTGCTTCGTCGACGACCAGTATGGTCCGGCGTCCCTCGGAGTGAGCGCTCAATAGATGGTGATTCAACGCATCCGTTAATGCCTTGATGCTGTCTTGTGGTTCGGGAACCGATATTCCCAGTTCTTCGCAAATGGTAAGGAGAAATTCGTGGACTGTGATCTGCGGATTCAGAACGACCGCAACATCGGCGTTGTCGGGCATTCGATTCAACAGCAAGGTGCGAACCAACGTCGTCTTGCCGGTACCCACTTCACCGGTTAGCTGAACAAAACCACCACTTTCAGTGACGCCGTACACCAGATGGGCAAGCGCCTCACCGTGCCGTTCGCTCATGAAAAGATAACGCGGGTCGGGCGTTATCGAGAACGGTTTTTCATTGAGTCCAAAAAAGCGTGTGTACATCGACTTGATTCTACCCTATCGGTCGAGGGTCTTGGCTCGGCTAACTGACAGCGATCCGAATTTTTCGCGAATTTCATCCACCGTCTCATCGATGACAGATGCGTTTTGCGTCGTATCACCCGCAAAAAGATCCGCTTGTACGCCGGGTGCGAGATTGCTGCCGCCGACGCCCAGCAGTCGAATGCGGGCACCTGCATTGCCGGCAAGCCAGGCAGTCAACAGTTCGCGAGCTACCGCATAAATCTGATCGGTACCGTTGGCAGGTGGTTTGATGCACTTTTGTCGCGTGTAGGTCGTAAAATCGGCCCGCCGAATCTTCAGCTGAATGGTGCCGGCGCAAAGCCCGGCTTTGCGCAAGCGAGACGCCGTACGTTCAGTGAGTCGAAGCAGCTCTCTTTCCATAATCGATGGGTTCGACAGATCCTGTTCAAAGGTCTCCTCAGCGCTGATCGACTTTTCCTCGCGACTGGGTACGACCGGTCGGTTGTCGATGCCCGACGCACGGTCGCGGGTTTTTTGCGTGAATCGACCGAAAATAGGCTCAAGATCCCGGTCATCGGCCCGGCGAAGATCTCTGACAGTCGCAACCTTTATCTCTTGCAGCCGCTTCAGCGTCTTGCGCCCGATGCCGGGGATGACTTGGACGGGTAAGGCATCGAGTTTCTCGCGATAGAGGTCCGGTGTGACAACCGTCAATCCGTCAGGCTTGTCGAGATCGGATGCGATTTTTGCGACCAGTTTGTTTTCGGCGACTCCGACCGACGCGGCCAATCCGGTTTCGTCCTGTATGCGTTGCTTGATACTTGCCGCGATGGACATCGGTGAGCCGAATAACTTGACGCTGGCGGTGACATCGAGAAAAGCCTCATCGAGGGACAGGCCTTCAACCAATGGCGTGAAGTCACGGAATATGGAGAAAATGACCTGCGACGCTTCCTTGTAGCGAGACATTCTCGGCTTCACACGTAGCAGGTGGTCGCATCGCCGCATTGCCTCGGCCATGGGCATCGCGGAGCGAATCCCAAAGACACGCGCCTCGTAGCTCGCTGCCGCGACAACCCCGCGATTGCTGTTGCCGCCGACGACCAGCGGCCTCCCTCTTAATTCCGGATTATCGCGCTGTTCGACGGACGCATAGAAGGCATCCATATCAACATGCAGAATGCTGCGTGTCGAAGTGGGCATACCGCTATTGGCCGCGCTCGACAATATAGCGAGCGAGCCACTCAAGAGGAGCGGCGGCGTCGCCAAACTGTTGCAGGTTCCGGAGCGCCGACGCGAGCAGTTCGTCGCAGCGTTTGCGCGACGCGTCAATGCCAAACATCGCCGGGTAGGTTGCCTTGTCCAAAGACTGGTCCGACCCTGCTGGCTTGCCAATGATGTCGGTCTCGCCCTCGACATCCAGGAGGTCGTCTCTGATCTGAAACGCGATGCCAATGTCGCGACCGAACTGATCCAGTGCGGTCGAGTGTGCGGTGGGAAGATCGTCACGAAGCAAACACGGCGAAACGATCGACGCATGTATGAGAGCTCCGGTCTTCAGCGAATACATGTGCTCAAGTTCGACCGCTGTGAGAGCCGTACCCTCTGCGTCAAGATCGATGGACTGGCCCCCCGTCATTCCGGTTGATCCACAGGCCTCGGCAACCAGGCGAACCAGATTGATCGCGGCACCTCGTGGTGCGCCTTCGATGTCTGCCAACACAGAAAATGCGAGAGGCTGTAGCGCATCGGCCGCAAGAATCGCAGTTGCTTCATCGTATTGTTTGTGGACGGTCGGCTTGCCGCGCCGCAGATCATCGTTATCCATGGCGGGGAGGTCATCGTGGACAAGCGAAAAAGCATGTATCAACTCGATCGCAGCCGCTGGAGTATCAAGCAGCGCAGCATCAACGTTCAGACACTCTCCGGTCGCATAGACCAATAACGGGCGCACTCGCTTCCCGCCGTTCAATACGGCATATCGCATCGCGTCGTGCAGTCGCATTGGGCGGCTCGTTGTGAGCGGCAGCACCGCGTCCAGCCGATCGTTGATACGGGCTGTATAGCTGGCAATGCGATCTTTGAAATTCTCGGGCAAGGCGTCTTTCACCATCGATCTGGCCGTGTAGCGTACACGGAATTCAGGCACTGTGCGCAGCCTCGGCTGAGCTATAATTTGCCTCCTCTAACGGCTCGTACGACAGGATTATGACTATGCAGGCGACGGCCATTGCACAGCCGAACATCGCGCTCATCAAATATTGGGGCAAGAGAGATGTTGCCCGGAATCTGCCGGCGGTCGGTTCGATTTCGATCACCTTGAGCGAGCTGCATACGAAAGTGAGTGTCGAGCTGAACGACGACCTCAGCGATGATGTCTTGCTGGTCAACGGTCTCGATAGCCCAGCGATGCTGCCGCGGATTAGTGCCTGTCTGGACACGGTCCTGGGTGGATGGCGATCGCGTGCCCGTGTGGTGAGTGACCACAACTTTCCGATTGCGGCTGGGCTGGCATCATCGGCATCGGCATTTGCGGCGACGACGGTAGCCGCAGCGGAAGCGGCGGAACTATCGCTCTCCACTCAGAAACTCGCGCGATTGGCGGGCGCATCGTCCGGTTCAGCAGCACGCTCCCTGTACGGTGGATTCGCAGAACTCAGGAATTCGGAAGATGCAATCGATGTGAAATCGCTGTGCAAGATCGACGACTGGCCCTTACAGGTTGTTGTTGCGATTACAGAGACCAGAGAAAAGCCAACGAGCTCGTCAGAGGCGATGGAGATATCTCGTCAAACGTCGCCTTTCTACACGAATTGGATCGAACAGCAGGATCACGATCTGGATGTTGCTCGAGACGCCATCATGAGAAGGGACTTCGCGGGGCTCGCGACGATCGCCGAACACAATTGCCTGAAGATGCACTCCGTCATGTGGGCTTCACGACCGCCAATGGTGTTTTGGAATTCCGCGACCATGCGATGCCTGCAAACAGTACGGCGTTTGCAGGGAGAGGGCTGCAATGTGTTCTTTACGATCGACGCAGGCCCGCAGGTAAAGGCGGTTTGCCTGCCCGGCGACGCGGAAGCGGTCAGGATTGCTTTGGCCGATACGCCCGGTGTGCAAAAAATTATGACCAGTGGCCTGGGCCCGGCCGCTCGTTTGATTGGCGAGCAATGATCGCCGCACTGAAAGCCAGCGCTCCCGGCAAGGTCATTCTCAGCGGAGAGTATGCCGTTCTCGACGGTGCGCCGGCGATTTGCATGGCCATTGACCGTCGAGCACGTGTGACATTGTCTGAAGTGCCGGGCGATACATTCAGGGTCACCGCGCCGGGATTTAGCGATACCGCGGCGTGCTTTCAGGTATCCGATGGCGATATTCAGTGGGACGACGCCGGTGAAACGCTTGGCGTCGTCGATTCGGTCTGGCGTGCCGCTGGCATGGAACGACTCGCCGCACAGGCGATCGAGCTGGATACCGTCGTGTTCACGGATTCCTCATCCGGCTCAAAAGTCGGTATTGGGTCGAGCGCGGCGCTCGTTGTTGCCCTCTGCGCGGCGCTCAAGAACTCGGCCGACGTTGCCGCGATACAGAGTATGGCTTTGAGAGCGCATACCGATTTGCAGGGCGGAGTGGGTAGCGGAGCGGATATAGCCTGCAGCTTGTACGGTGGTCTGATTGAATACCGCAAGGAAGGATCGTCGGTCGCACGATTGGCGTGGCCTCAAAATCTGTTCTGGCGACTGATCTGGACGGGTACCTCGACAAGCACAAAAGACAAGCTGGCCCAGCTTGATGCGGGCATCAGCAAGCCGTCGCGGGTGCGACTGGCGGGCACGTCTGAAACAATGGCGGAGATTTGGCGGAGTGGTGATGCCGTTGAGATTATCGATCGCTACAAAGACTACTGCGAGCGCCTTCACGAATTCAGTGTTGACCACGATCTCGGCATATTCGATGCTGGTCACGACACGCTGTGGCAGGCGGCCAAAGCGATGGACCTGATATACAAACCCTGTGGTGCGGGTGGCGGGGACATCGGCATCGTAATCGGGACAGACGAAGTCGCAGTCGAACAATTTGCCCGAAACCTGGCGTCAGGTCAGTCGATATTGGATGTGCGCCTTAGTGAAACCGGAGTCCGGATTGAGAAGTCGGAAACAGCATAATCATGAGTGATTCGCGCATCTCGGGCCTGTACAAACTTGGCGTCGCGGAACGCATAGCCAGGCTCGAGGAGCTGGGGTGGCTGACTGTCGATGCGGCGCGCGAATTGCGAGCCGGGCGTCAGGTCATTTCGGCGCTGGCAGCGGACAATATTATTGAGAATGTCGTCGGGGTTTTCGGACTACCGTTGGCAATAGCGCCGAATTTCGTCGTCAACGAGCGCGAATGTATCGTGCCGCTGGTAGTAGAAGAGCCGTCAATTGTGGCGGCACTCAGCGGCGCTGCGGCGCTGGCGAGAAGTACTGGCGGTTTCTCCGCGACGCTCGCCGAGTCTCTGCTCACCGGTCAGGTGCACCTTGTTAATGTTGCGGACGTTGATGTGGCGATTAGCTCGCTCACGGAATCCGCTGCCGAACTCATTGAACTGGCGGACAATGTCCATCCGCGACTGAAGAGCCGTGGTGGGGGCGTCAGGGATATTGAGTTTCGCGCACTACAAATGGGCGACGGCTCTGACTTGATCGTCGTGCACGTGCTGGTCGATACCTGCGATGCGATGGGTGCGAATCTGGTCAATACGATCTGCGAAGCGATCGCGCCGGGAATTCAGGCGCTGTGCGGCGGCGATATTGCGCTGCGAATATTGTCCAACCTGGCGGACCGATCAATCTGCTCGGCCACTGTCCGCTACGAAGCCAGGGACCTTGCCACCGACACAATGTCCGGTGACGAGGTTAGGGACCGGATCGTACTTGCCAATGAAATCGCACTTGCCGACCCGCACCGGGCTGTGACGCACAACAAAGGTGTGATGAATGGAGTCGATGCGCTCGCGATCGCTACCGGCAACGACTGGCGAGCGATAGAGGCGGGTGTTCACGCGTACGCTGCCCGCGGCGATCGTTACTCTTCCCTGACACGATGGTCAGTCGATAAGAGCGGCGATCTGCTGGGCGAAATCGAGTTACCGCTGAAACCGGGTATTGTCGGAGGGACCTTATCGTCGAACCCGGCCGCAGCCCTGGGTCTGGCAATCGCGGGCGTGGAGTCTGCGGCGCAGTTGGCGGAACTTATGGCGGGGGTCGGTCTGGCGCAGAATTTCGCGGCGCTTCGTGCGCTCGCGACCAGTGGAATCCAGAAAGGTCATATGCGATTGCATGCGCGCAGTCTCGCGTCAGCAGCAGGGGCGCCGGATCATCTGCTGGATCGGGTTGTCGACAAGCTTGTCGAAAGCGGCGACGTCAAGGACTGGAAAGCGACTGAAATACTTGCGACTCTGCTTGGTGAAAAAGCAGACGACAACGCTGCCGCTTCGACAGCGGCGGGCAAAATAATCCTGCTCGGAGAACATGCTGTCGTCTACGGACGTCATGCTGTTGCCCTGCCGATCCCGGATGCCGTAACCGCGAGGGCCTCGCTGTCCGATAGCCATACAACGCTACGCATTCCGGACTGGGGTCTGAATACGACTGTCGGCACCGAAGCGGTGGACGGCGTTGATGCGGCGATCAATCTTATTCTGCAAAAACTTGGCGTTGCCGATTCGACGTTCGACATTCGAGCGACGTCGTCTTTGCCACGCGGAATGGGATTGGGTTCTTCGGCAGCAATCGCCGTCGCGATCACACGCGCCATCGCGCAGTGCATGGAAGTGGAGCTTAGCCTCGAAACGATCAACGCGATTGCTTACGAATGCGAAATGCTCGCGCACGGTCAGCCGTCGGGAATCGATAATACGATCTCGTGTTACAGCGAGGCGATGCTGTTCCAGAATGCGGGAGTGTTAGATATGACCGCGCTGGAGCTGGATGAAGTCCCGCCGCTGTTGGTCGGTTTCAGTCGCGAAAGTGGTGCGACGCTTGAACAGGTCGCCGGCGTCCGCGAGCGCTACGACGCTGAGCCGCGAAGATTCGATGCCGTGTTCGATCAGATTGGCGAACTCAGTCGCGGAGGTGCCGAAGCATTGAAGGCAGGGAACTACGACGAACTGGGCCGTCTGATGAATATCTGTCAGGGACTGCTGAACGCTATTGGTGTATCCACTCCGGATCTGGAGAACATGGTTGCGATCGCTCGTCAAAACGGCGCGCTTGGCGCCAAACTGACCGGTGCTGGCGGCGGTGGTTCGATTGTGGCTTTGTGCCCGGGAACACAAGAAGCGGTGCGGTCGGCGTTGCAGGGCGCCGGTTATGCGACATTGCCACTCAATCAATTGGGGAGGCCCCAGCGTGGATAACTTGCATCGGATCGTATCTTCCGAAAACGAGGAGCTCATTCTCGTCGATGCCGAAGACAATGTGACCGGCTACGGGAGTAAAGCGGAATGCCACGAGGGTGCTGGCGTGATGCACCGCGCCTTTTCGTTGTTTCTCTTTAATGACGATGGCGAGTTGTTGCTGCAGCAGCGCGGCAAAGATAAACGCTTGTGGCCGGGGTTCTGGTCGAATAGTTGCTGCAGTCACCCGCGGCGCGGCGAGACTCTGGCGACCGCGACCGCGCGGCGCTTGAGTGACGAGCTCAATATTTCGGCGGAGCTCGAGTACGTTTACCAGTTTTGCTATGAAGCCCTTTTCAGTGAAGCCGGCTCAGAGAATGAGCTGTGCCACGTGTTCCTTGGCAAGGTCGACGGAGAAATTCGTCCGAATGATAGTGAAATCGATAGCGTCCGCTATGTCTCGGCTACGGACCTGGACGCGGAATTCGTCGAGCATCCGGAGCGGTTTACGCCGTGGTTCAAGAAGGAATGGCAGTCGCTGCGAAGTGACTACGCCGACCCGTTGGGTCGTTACGCTATATAGCGGTAGTACTCGATGCCAAGATCTGAGAAGTGGCGCTCGTCTCTGGTGCCGACGCGGTCGATGACGAATTCATTTCGGGCGATGTAGTCGAGACCCGGCGTCCGTCGACCATCGTGAAGCGCTTCGTACTGCTCGCGGTCGAGATCGAGCGTCAATTCCATCGCGTCGGAAAAGTTAATTTTCGCCGCGGCTTCGCGCCAGTTTTCGGCCATAAAGAAAGGAATGACCTCAGCCGCGTCGCCACTGCCGTATCCGAGCGTCAGGACCTCTTCGCCAACGGAAAGACAACCCTCTTCGAGGGCTTGTTCAAACCCGGCGGCCATCCATGCGGGAAGCGCGGCAGTGTAGAGATTACCCAGGTCCAGCATGGTATCGCTGCCAAGGCGAAGCTTATCCAGAATCTCGTGGCGGTAATGGCGTGACGCACGGAAGGCACGCAAAACGGCCATTGCCATCGGATACGCTTCATGCTGCAAGCGTTCAGGTCCTGCGAATTCTGAGATATTGGGCTTGCTGGCCATTTCCAGGAGCACCGCATCGACGTCGACACCGGCTTCATAGCAGTAGGATGCAAGCTCGGCACGATCCTCGGCCTTGCCTTGCCCGAGCGCGAACAGATACGAGACCGCCCAGCCCGTTTCCGGCATACGGCGGTAAGGTCGGTGCAGAAACAGTGTCCGCAGCGAGCGCAGGTGATCAATCGAGTTGAGGCCGCGCTTCTCGTACATATCATCCAGCGCATGCAGTGTTTCGTCGATGTAACAGGTCGTCGAGAACTTGCCGTTGAAGACGGGAAAATCCTGAACCTGATGTGTCTCGCTGCGATCCTGACCGCAGAACCGCATCATCGGTTTGCGGAAATCCATGATGCGATAGTCCGACGCCGAGCCAGATCCGATCAGGTCAACGACTGCGAGCTTGGGATCTTCCTCGAGCAACATCGCGACGGCGCCGGCACCCTGCGTCGGCTCTCCCGAGCTTCCACGCGCGTATTCTGCGATATCGGCGCAAACGACAATCGCCTGGCTGCCCGCACCATCCAGCGCCAGATGTCGGATTGCGCCCTTCATGCCGTAGACACCGCCGAGACAGGCGTGCTTGAACTCCGGCACTTCGCAACTCCGAGAGATTGGCTGTTTGCCACGCGCCTCGAGCGCTTGATCGACCATGCCTTTAACGATGATCGCGCCTGCGGAGTTATCCGTACTCGACTCGGTGCCGAGACCGAGAAACTTCACCCGGCTGGGATCGACGTCGTATTGGTCGATCAGACGGATGACGGCGTTGGCCGCCATTGTGTAAACGCTGTGATTTGGCCCGCGAACGCGGAAGCTGCGCCCGACGACTTCGCGAATCTTCGGCCACTGATTATCTGTCCAGCCGCACCAATCCTCCAACCACACGCGATACGGCGGTATGTACGCGGCAAGTCCGCTGATTCCTATCAATTTTTTGTGGTTGGATTGATTCATGTGTGGTGTCTGCTTAGCCCGGCGATTCTAGTGTCCATGGGCGTTTAGCTCAACTACTTATTCTACAGTGACCGTAATGGGTTGCGATACCAGGGGTGGATTATGCGGAATATGCAGGTGATCGCCCAGCAGCATTTGCAGGGTATGTTCACCGGGCGGCAGCGTAATCTCGGTCGTCGTGCTGCCGTCACCGAAGTGTATGTGGTGCTCATCCGCCGGAATCGGAAGCCCCACATCGGGAAGATCGGTGTCGATCAGCAGATGATGATGCCCCGAATGCGGCTGATCAATACCCGCTTTGACCACATCCATGCCAGCGATACCAAACTCAATGCGAATCGGATTACTCACCGTCGCACCATTGGCAGGCGTTATGAAAAACACGCTGGCGCCGTCGGCTGATGGGGTGCGCGGCAGCATTGCAGGCTCTGCGGCGATCTCGGCTGCCACTTCTGGTTGTTCCGTCATGGTCGACTCTTCCGCCTGTTTTTCGGCGCAAGCGGCGAGGAGCAAAATCGTGCTGCTCAATACCAGTATGCGTAGTGTCATTTTCTAATCCTTTCTAGATTAAGCGGAAAGCAAGGCGATGATAAAAGCGCTAAACATGGTTAATGTCGCGCCGGTCAAATAGGCCACCAGCAATAGCAGGTATTTTAGCAGGGTGATGATGTGTCCCTGACCGTAAACATGGCGCATGGCCTTATAGAGGTAAACGGGTATGTAAAACGATACCACGACCAGAATCAACGTACTGAGGCTGTCGATAGCGCCGTCTTCCGGCCCCAATAGCCCGGTGAGCTTCGCAAACAAAATCTGCAGCATCAGTATCAGGAAGAAGAATGCGTGAAAATGCAGGAAGAACAGCAGGTGTTCGACGAAGTAACGCCGCGAAAGTGGGTAAAGCACCTTGAGAACCATCGCCATGATGGGCAAGAGGACGATCAGGGCGATGGGAACGTTGTCGATAATGGCGTCGACGAAATTATCATTGCCTCGCGCCTTGTTTCTTTCGCAAATCTGTTTGACACGCTCGTCGGAGAAGCGCGCCTTAAACCACTCGGGTAGATCCTCTTCATCCGAGATTGACGCGTTCTCGCAATTGCCGAACATGCCGTTATCTGCGCCCGGCTCACCGTCCACCTCTGTGCTG
>RCNB010001141.1_pt1 | contig 17663 bp, 11 predicted proteins | sample 2041321 | NCBI WGS metagenome assembly RCNB01 (sample SAMN09708232, study PRJNA481090) | Marine sediment metagenome, whole genome shotgun sequencing project. | reverse complement strand
TAACTGAATAGGTAACATTTTTAAACAAATCAATTCAAATTAAATGATAGCCTAAAACGACAAAAACCTGATAATCATAAGATTATCAAGTTTTTGTTACTAATTGATTTATTAAAAAGTCGGGGTGGCAGGATTAATTAAAATTCTGTAACCCACTATACTATAACTGTTTAAACACTTTTAACAGTATGATGTTCACCGAATTGCACACTAAAGTCAAAAAGAACTATTTAAAAACAAAATGTATTTGTCTTTACTTATGTAAAGATACAATTTATATTAAATAATATTAATTCAACTGACTAAAAAGCCTAAATTCTTCTTGGACTTCAAGCTTTCTGGGTCCACTCATAAATAAAAGTACCATCCATACACAAATGCTGAAGTATCCTGTGTGCCAAATGATAAACCCAATTCCTCCCCATTCAGACAAATCTCTTGACACATTAACGATTTTTAGTGCTTCATAGATAGCCTCACTCCCAATTTTAAATGCTGGATCCGGAGTCTCCATTTGCCATTGCGCAATTGCAGCGGGCCAGTATTCGTATGGAAGGTGATATCCCAGTGAGTACATTCCGTATCCTACACAAAATATAATCATAACAATAGAGAAGGCCTTAGCTAGGCGAAATTGTTTTTTTAAGATTTTGTCCTTGATTGAGGATACTCTTTTGAGTTGGATAATTACCAACGGAGTAATCAGAAGAAAGGCCAGCCCCCATAGGGTTTCTTCTATAGCAAACAATAAGCGAATTTTTGTAATCAATCCAGTCGTTGCAAAGAATTGAGCTATAAATAGAAATATGAAAAATAGGTATGGTGTTTTCAACTTAAGAAAACTCAGTATGCTATTGTCGGTCTTATTTATGATTCCAAGGATGTCTTTGTTCAAACGTAACAAAGAATTGGAAATTAGTGCAGCAAATGAAAGTTCAGCAATTATTGCAAAACACCTGATGAGCAGAGAACTATTAAGAATAGTATCAAACCATGCAAGTTGTGTAAGATGTCGAGATACAAAAATCGATCGATAAAGGGCAATCAAACAGTATGATAGACCCAAGATCCTCATATTTCTTAGATATTTTTTGTTCAATATATCATTGGCCTTTGCGGACTTTACAAAAATTGCCAGGCATATAATTAGGTTGATGATGTTTATGATGACAAGCGTCCACCACCAGGGTGCTGCCCATGTCCAATCTGTTAAAAGTATTTTTATCCATAATTCCTTTTAAATTTTCCAGTTGAACCCTCCAATTACATATTTTTGATACTTTCTAGTTTTACCATTTATATACGTCGCAAGTAATCCTTCAAATCAATATTATCATCTAAATTCATCTTCTTTTTTAACCGGTACCTTGATGTTTGGACTGACTTTGGATCAATATTCATTAATCTTGCAATTTCTTTAGTATGCATATGTAATTTCATGAAAACACAGTGCCTAATTTCAGATTCAGACAATAATGGATGTAATTTATTTAGTTTATCAAAAAAACCTGTATGAATCACATTGAAATGTTTTTTCAAATTGATCCAGTCATCATCATGATTTAAAATAAAATCAAGCTTAGATATAATTTTTTCAAATTTTTTACTTGGCAATCTATCATTTCTAGTATAGCTTTTCTCAATAAATTTTTTAAGATCTTTCAAGTATTGTTGATTGCTAAGGGTATTCATTGAATTGCTCATCATTTCTTGCTCGAGGTCAATAATTTTACTTTTTAGAGCTCCAATTTGCTTTAATTTCATTTTTTCTTTTGCAAAAAGGTTTATTCTGATATAAAAAACATAGACAGTTAACAGAAACAAAATTGAACCCAAAATCAAAAGTGTATACCACAGAGTTTTTTTCTCATGTTGCACAAAATCAAGTTGTGCATTACTTTTTTCAGTTTCCATTTTGTGGTTTAGTTCTTCTATTTTAGATTTAAGAATGACATTTTGAGTACTCTGCTCTCTGAGTAGAATTGGGAGGGTATCTGGGTTATTAGTGCCAATCAATTCCAAATTAAACAGACAATCTGAAGACTCTGCTCTAGCTTGATGCACAGAGGCACTAATGATGTTCATTCCATAAACAAAATCTTCAGGAGACAATATCTTTGTTATATATTTAACTTCATTTTCAGTACTAAATACAAGGTTTGTCGCTTTAGTATTGCCTGTTATTGCTCCTTGAGGCATATTGTTTCTCCAAATTTCATATCCATTTAGATAGATCACAATACCATCGTCGCGTTGAACATTTAGTTTATACATCAAGAAATTGAATGGGTTTTCAACTCTGAACGATTTTTTAAAGAATTTAGTTATTTGTTTATTATTCAGATCCTCCCCAAAACCAATTTCTGTTTTTATAATGTCATCTCCATATCCCAAAGGTGAAATGCCAGTTTTCCATAATTTGGTTTCCTTGTCGGAGCTCATCCAATTAGCACTTAGCAATTCATTGCCATCATAATATAACCAATCATCTCCAGACTTAATAATTTTTTGTTGAGCTCTTGAAATTTGAAGGCTAAAGAAGAAACAGCCGATAACTGTTATTAATGAAATAGAAACATATTTTTTCATAAGTTAAATTTCTATAAAAAAAATAAAATTCAGTACATTTTTTTTGTTTTTCTGCAAACAATCTCAAATTAGTTTGGATAATGCCCCATGGTAGTACATTTGTCGGATTAAATAAATCTATGTAGTACGTATATCATAAACTAGAATCGGTCGATGCAACTTGAATATCTAATTTTATAATGAACTTAAATATCGAAGTGTTCTGATTATTAAACAATTCGATAGAATAAAATTTTACTTAAACATTAATCAATTTATTACTATATGAAAACTAATCTATTTGCCATCTTGCTATTTTTATTTCTAGGTGGAACTGTATTTGGTCAACAAGTTTCTATAACAGGATCCATTATAGATAAAAATGGAGTACCTATTGTAGGTGCAACTGTCCTTATTGAAGGCACAACAAAAGGCGCAGTAACCAATTTCGATGGTATTTACACTTTAACACTTGAAAGCTCAGAGCTAGCCATCAATGGTGGCTCCTATGAATTTTTAGTTGCAATTTATATTGGATATCAAGATAGTCGAATCGAAATTGGCAATAAAACGGTTGTTAATTTTGTGCTAAATGAAGGAGCAGAATCTCTGGAAGAGGTAATAGTTGTGGCATACGGGACCACTACGAAAAAGGACTTTACAGGTTCAGCTCAAGTAGTTGGAGCAGGTAACATAAATAAAGTACCTGTTACATCTATTGAAAAAGCATTAGTGGGGAATGTTTCCGGTGTTTATGTTTCGGAAACCAGTGGTCAGCCAGGTTCGTACTCTGAAATACGAATCAGAGGCCTGGGCTCATTTTCAGCTTCAAATTCGCCACTATATGTAATTGATGGTGTAGTAATATCTACAGGATTCTTCACTGAAAACGCCAACTTAATGTCTTCAATCCCCGCTGGCGACATTGAAAGCATGACCGTATTAAAAGATGCAGCTGCGACTTCATTATACGGATCTCGAGCAGCTAACGGTGTTATATTGATTTCCACTAAAAAAGGTCGTTCTGGAGTAACAAAATACAATTTTAAAACGGCCGTTGGTGTTTCCGATTTTGCAGTTGAAAATTATAAAGCTGCAAGTGGTGATGATTTTGTTATGTTAATGAGAGAATCATTAGAAAACTATTACGGTCCTGGACATCCAAATGTTGAATACAACATGAACAGAAATGAATGGTACGAACCAGCTGGTGGTTATACTGATTGGTATGATCTTTTATTTAGACAAGGATTATCAATAAATACCGAATTATCTGCAACTGGCGGAAACGATAAAACACAGTTTTATGCCTCTGCAAACATGTTAGACCAAGAAGGATTGGCTTTGAATTCTGATTTTAGAAGATATTCTGGAAGACTAAACTTAACTCATAAACTAAGTGATAAACTTAATATGGGTATTAATATGTTAATTTCAAAAACTCAACAAAATACCGCAAATAATGGGTCATCTTATTCTAACCCATTTTATAATGTAAATAGAAATACCTGGCCTACAGAGACTCCATATGATGAAAATGGTGATTATAGGTATGAGTTAGTAAATGCCGGGTACTACAACCTACTTCGTGAATATGAATTAACGGAAAGAACTTCTGACATCTTTAGAAGCATGAGTACGGGTTTTATTGAATATAAGCCTTATGACTTTTTATCTTTCAAATCAACCAACAGTTATGATTGGATAAATAGCGATTATTATGGATATGGCTCACCACTATCAAGAGGTGGTGAAAGTGTGGGAGGATACGTTTATAATGAAAACGCTCAAAGAAAACGACTTTCCACGTCAAATATGGTAACATTCAACAAAACCTTTAATGATGTACACCATGTAAATGTAATAGCTGCTTTTGAAGCTGAACAATATAAATCTAATAACTTTTCTGCTGAAGGGTCAGGTTTACCTAATGAAAGCTTAAGCGTATTATCCGTAACGGCTGTTCCTACCTCAGTATCTGGTTCAAATAGTGCAAACGCTATGATTTCTTATTTATCCAGAGCTAATTATGATTTTGATAATAAATATTATTTGTCAGGAAGTATTCGACGGGATGGAAGTTCAAGGCTAGGAAATAATGAGAGATGGGCGAATTTCTGGTCGGTTTCTGGAGCTTGGAGGTTAACAGAAGAAAAATTTATGGAGAACCTTGATTTTGTTGATGAATTAAAATTAAGGGCATCTTATGGTACCAGTGGAACATTACCTAGTGGTTCTTATGATCATTTGGCACTATATAGTTATTCTGGTAGTTATGATGGGGTTGGAGCTGCAGTTGAAAATCAGATTTCCAATCCAGATTTAACCTGGGAAAAAAATAAGAGTTATAACATTGGTATTGAGTTTGGAGTTTTTAAAAACATCAGAGGTAGTGCTGAATATTTCAAAAGGAAAACCTCTGATTTATTGATGAATTTACCTTTAGCCCCAACAATTGGAGCAGGAAGTACAATGGTTAATATTGGGGAGATGGAAAATAAAGGATTCGAATTTGAAATCCGATCTGATAATATAACTAGCGAGGATTTTAATTGGTCATCCACACTTCTTTTCACTTCTGTAAAAAATAAAATCCTTACACTTAATAATGATGAGGATATAATAAGTAGTCGGCAAATAAGACGTGAAGGATTACCTTACTATACATATTACATTCCTATTTGGGCTGGTGTAGATCCGGCAGATGGTACACCAATGTGGTATGTTGTTGATGACGAAGGAAATGTAACCGATGAAGTAACGCATAATAGTAAAGAAGCTGATAAAGCTATTGCCGGTTCCGCAGATCCTGATTATTATGGAAGTATTGGTAATAATATATCGTATAAAGGGTTTGACTTATCCTTCATATTTAATTTTTCTGTTGGAGGAAAAATATGGTATCAATCAGGTTATAAATCATGGAATGACGGACGTAGTCCGAAATATGTAGTTCAGGAACTACAAGTTGATAGATGGCAACAACCAGGTGATATAGTAGATCATCCTCAACGCATATGGCGAGGTAATAATAATTCTGATACTTATTCAACGCGATTCTTGTTTGATAATGATTATCTGCGATTAAAAGACATTACTTTGTCTTATAACCTACCAACTTCTTTACTTGAAAAAGTGAATATAAAAAGTGCAAGTATTTATACACAGGCAAGGAATCTTCTAACATTTGCATCTCAGGATATAATGGATCCTGAACACGGGGGTGCTAATGGTTATGCATATTTTGAAATGCCACCGGTAAAAACAATCACTTTAGGTGTTGAAATTGAATTTTAAAAAGATATTATTAACTCGAAAAAATATAAAAATGAAAAATTATAATTATATATACATATTGTTTATGATTGGTCTGCTTACTATAGCTCAATCATGTTCAAAAGATTTTCTTGTTGAATACCCAACGAGTCAGCAAGCTCCTGGAGATATTAAAAAACTACCTGATGTAAAAATTGTTTTGAATGGAGCATATGATTTGATGCAATCTACAAGTTATCTTAATAACAATTACATTACTCGAAATGATATGCGATCTGATGATTATCAAATCCCGGACTTTGGCCGGCTTGAAGATGAATATCGCTATGATTTTGATGAACAAAATAGCAGATCAGATATTTGGAGAAGACCATATGAAATCATCAGACAAGTTACTAGCATTTTAGGAATGCTTGAAAACATTGAAACAGAGACTAGTAATGATGAAGAAACCAAACAAGACTTTATAGGCCAATGTTTGACAATCAGAGCACTTGCTCATTTCTCACTCTGTAGCTCCTATGGATTACCTTATTCTCATAATGCAGGAAACAATTTAGGCATTCCAATTGTCACAACCTTACTAGCAACTGACGCTAAAACAACCAGAAGCACTGTAGCTGAAGTTTACTCACAAATAATTAATGATTTAACAGAGGCAATTCCAAAATTAAAAGGCGAGAAAAATGTTGGAAAATTAAATGTATGGGCAGCCAAAACCTTGTTGGCTCGTGTTTATTTATATAAAGAAGAAAATGACAATGCCTATGCAACAGCTGTTGATGTAATTAATAATAGTCCTTACTCACTAATGACAAGAACTGAATATGTTAATTCCTGGTCTATGGATTATTCTTCAGAATCCATTTTCTCTTGTATCAACTCGGCAGCAGATAATGCAGGTGGAGAGTCTATTAATAACCTCTCAGACCCTGAAGGTTATGGACAATTTATGGCTTCTCAGGATTTAATTGACTTGGTAAATTCCGATCTTGATGACATCCGTAATGCGATGTTATATATAGACCAACTAAGTGTAATTGGTGACCCAACCACTTATGGAAGAATTTTAAAGTATCCAGGAAAAGGAAATACAAAATCTGTATTGGTTGATCATTTTGAAGGTAGCGGTGCCCCGGTCGAATCTTCTGAAACTAGCAATGTGGCCATATTCCGTTTATCTGAACTTTATTTAATAGCTGCAGAAGCAGCAGTTAAAGGTGGCGGTTCAAATGCTGACTTATATCTAAATGCAATAGTTGAACGTGCAAACCCTGCTGCAACTGTTTCAGTGGCTGACGTAACTCTCGATAGAGTTTTAACTGAAAGAAGAAAAGAATTAATGGGAGAAGGACATCGATTTTTTGATCTCACACGAAATAAGCTAAACATTGTAAGATCTGAAAGTGTCCGAGCATCTGGCATATCAGCTCGAATGCAAATACCTTATGATGATTACCAGGTTGTTTTCGCTATTCCATTAGCGGAACTTAACATTAATCCTATTCAACAAAATCCAGGATATTAATATTTTATCTATTAAATCCAAAAAACTAATATTATGAAGAAATTAAATATAATTACTAAAAAGCTCATACAATTTTTCGTAGGCATTTTAGCGATCATTGCAATCTTATTGTCTTGCGAAGAAGAGGAAAGTCAAATTTGGAATGATAATGAAGCTCCTACTCTTATGAGCGTAACACCAACTAGTGCCAAGGTCGGCGGAGAGATAATCCTCACAGGACAGTACTTTTCTTCGAAAGCAAACAATACAGTAAGCTTTAATGGATTAGATGCAACGATAGTTGCAGCCAATATTTCCATTATTAAAGCTATTATGCCTGAAGGAGCCACTTCAGGTGATATTGTGGTAACTTCTGATGGTCTGGAATCTAAAAATAGCCTTAGCTACACTGTGGTTGAGCCTATCATTCCAACAATTACTTCCATCGACCCAACCTCTGGGAAAGTGGGAGAAACAGTAACCATTACTGGCATCGATTTCAGTATTACACCTGAGGATAATGTCGTAAAATTTAATGGAGTACAAGCTACAGTAACTGCTTCCACCGCAACAACTATTTCAACTTCTATACCAGCCGGTGCAACAACAGGTAACGTAACCGTAACAAGAGATGGTGAATCGAATGGCGTTTTATTTACAGTAAGTGTTTCATACACTTTGATTGTTCAAATCTCTGCGGAAGAAGACGATGTAGAAGAAGGAGCATTAAATGGCGCAATGACATTAGACAGCAGCGATTTGGAGTTGGGAGAATATGATACATGGACACAAGCTGATATAGAGCAAGGAGTGCAAACAGTTGGTCTTAAATTTAATGCTATTGACATTCCTGTAGGTTCCACGATTTTATCAGCCTCTATCCAGTTTACTTGCGATGCCGTAGGTGCCGACCCAGCAGAAATGACCATTTATGGTGAAAATGTTGGGAATGCAACAGCCTTTGTAGATATTGCATATGACTTAAAAAATAGAACAAAAACAGCAGAAAAGGTTGTTTGGGATATACCTGAGTGGGTAGCCACAGGAGACGCTGGTGTAGCTCAACAAACGCCTAATTTAATTAGTGTTGTTCAAGAAATAATAAACAATGGTGATTGGAATTTGGGAAATAGCATGGTGCTAATTTTAGCTCCTAGTGGTTCTACTGTTGATGAAACAAGCTCTTCAGGAGGAAGAGAAGCAGAAGCAGGTCCTGGAGATGATGCGGCTATACTTACAATTGTATATGAGTAATAAATTTTTAAATGAAATTAATAATGTGACAGATTTCATGATATATGAAGGTAATGGGACATGCTCCATTTCCTTTCAAAAAATTCAATAAAAACCACAAATTTAAAATAATGAAAAATATATTGATAATTACTAAAAAATCGTTCATGTTTTATATGAGCATTCTGGCGGTCGTTGGATTATTATGGTCATGCGAAGACGATGTAGTTGATAATCCCGTTTCACCTGGACCTACCATTTTGGATATAAGCCCAAGTAGTGCTTGGGAAGGCGACGAGGTGACTATTTCCGGCACAAACTTTTTTGCTACAGTTACAGGAAATAATAAAGTGATCTTTAATGGAAAAGCAGCTACAGTGACTGCAGTATCAGCTATTTCCATTACAGCTATAGTTCCTGATGGAGTAACATCGGGTATAGTTATGGTACGGGTAAATAATCAAAATACGAATGGAGTTGAATTTACGCTCAGAACTCCTGCCCCCACAATAACTTCTCTTACTCCAAGCGCTGGTTATGAAGGTACTTCGGTTACGATTACGGGTACTAATTTCAGCGATACACCTGCAGATAATACAGTAAACTTTAACGGAACAACTGCTACAGTGACGGAATCAACAGCTACTTCTATTACCACTACTGTACCTGACGGAGCAACGCCAGGTGACGTTACAGTCACTATAAGTGGTGAAACAACTGAAACATCAAATGGTGTTGAGTATACAGTTCTCACGCTACCGGCATCAGCTACATTAAATATTTTAATTATTAATTCTGCTGATGACGTTGAAGAATACAGAGTATCTGGTGATGACCCAGAAGGGTATATGGAATTAGATAGTAGTGATCTGGAATTATGTACTGAAAGTACTGATGATAAGCATATGATTGGTCTTATTTTTAGAGATGTGTTAATTCCGGCAGGAGCAACCATAACCAATGCATATATTCAGTTTAGTTGCGACGATAATGATAATGAGGAAGGCCCGCTATCTATTGACATATGGGGAATTAATGAATCTAACACTTCTGCTCCATTCCTCTCAACCCTTTTTAATTGTTCTAGCCGCCCCAACACAACAACAACAGTAAATTGGCAAGCGCCAGTATGGTTGATTAAGGATGAAAGAGGTCCGCTCGAAGCAACACCCGATATAAAAGAAATTGTACAAGAAATTATTGATCTTCCAGGATGGATACCAGGGAATAATGTAGGATTTAAGTTCTCAAACGAAGAGACCGAAAAAATTCACAGGGAAGCTGAATCATTTGATGGTGGAGACGGAGGAGCACCTGGATTAATAATTACTTATACTACAAATTGATGTGAATAGTAAATTTCAACTAATGACTAGTCCTATATGACCATTTCAAGATTGTAGGACATTGCTAAAATGAAGAAATTTAATTCGATCCGATATTTAGTTTTGTGCGTAATAATTAAAAAATTGATTATTTGAATGAAAAAGCTGTCAGAATGATTTTATTATCAGATTAGATCTTTTTTGATAGCTTTTTTATTGGTGTATCATTTAAAAAAAGAATATGAAACCAATTCCATTAATTATTTTGATATTTTTTGCAAGTTTTATTTCATGCAATAATTCAAACACTAATAGTCCTGAAGAATTATCAACTAACGGTTTTTTAAATAGTGTGGATGGACCTTATATATTTGACCTGAACGATAAAGTAAGAATTGTAAGTGTAAATCAGATTAAGGATTCTGATTTTAAGATTACTACTAAAATTGAAAAAAAAAACAAGGATAAATTATTCAATTGTGAAGTTGATAATTTGGAATCTGATAAGTTTTCGTTTTCATTAATTGGTGACTATAAAATTCCAAAATGGATTTATGGACAAAATGAAAAAATTTTTGTTACATCCGACATTGAGGGAAATTTTAACGCCCTCTATAGTTTATTGGTTGGGAATAACATCATAGATCAAAACTTTAATTGGACTTTTGATAAAGGACATCTTGTCATTTGTGGTGATATGTTTGATAGAGGAAAAGATGTAATACCCTGTTTATGGTTATTGTATAGCCTTGAGCAAAAAGCTGAATTATTTGGGGGAAAAGTTCATTTTTTATTAGGTAATCATGATGTTATGAATTTACAGTTGGATATTAGATATGTTGATCCAAAATATATTCAACTAGCCAAAATTTTATTTGAAGAAAGTGAAGACAAGAAGGCCTATCAAAATTTAATGTCAGCCAATAATGAATTGGTAAAATGGATCTCTACAAAGAATTCAATTGAAAAAATTGGTAAGTCACTTTTTTTGCATGGAGGAATAAGCCCTGAATTAGTTGACGCCCTTTTTTCAATTGATGAAATAAACCAAACTGTACGAGATCATATTCATGAAAATCTAATTAAAAATCCGGGATTAAATTTAAAAGCCAATTTAATAATGGGTAGAAAGGGACCTTTATGGTATCGAGGGCTAGTACAGGATTATAAACAATATTACAAAAAAGTAAATATGCCCCAGCTTGACGAGATTCTAAAATATTATGAGGTCGATCGAATTGTCATAGGTCATACTATAGTGAGTGATCAAATAACAACTGATTTTAATAATAAAATCATTCGGGTCGACACTAAGCACTCAACAAAAAAGTTTAGTGGAAAAACCGAAGGGCTTTTAATTGATGGAAAGAATTATTGGAGAGTATCTGACACTAGTGAGAAAATACTCCTTTTCGTTGATGAATTCTAACATAAATGTATTGATTACAATTTTACAGGAAAACTACCTCACTCTTGGCCAAAATCAGTGGAGGACTACTGGGGTGAATTCGGCCCTAATTTTTGGGATAATTGTATAACTCCTTTATATCATTATGGATATGGGCTGAAATACTGAGTTTAGGGATTAGTGTGACATAATTAAATAGATTGGCCTCTCAAATCACTAATGAAAAATTGATGGATGTTACGGAGAGTATTCCTCCGATAATAAGTTACTAATTAATAGAACTTTATATCATATAATAAGTTTCATTAAAACCGTTAATGCAAAACTAAGGGGGAATGGAATAGCAAGAGGGCAACGCGCTAAAGCGACGTTGCGTTCTGCAGATTGCTAACAATCAATAATTTACAGTAATTACAAAATTTAATTTTGCCGCAAATTATCATAATCCCTTCTGTAAGCCCTATAAACACTGAACTCTATTATGATAATTTGCGGCAAACCATTAAAATCTGATATAATTATTATATTTGTTGTAACAGAACACCCCTTTTTTAACTTATACTTTCCAAATGTTAGGCGATTTAATGAATTTAGGCAATACTCATTATAATAACGGTAATTATGATGAGGCAATTAATTGTTTTACTCAGTTGGTTAATCAAAATCCATCCGACTTCACTGCTTATCATAATCTTGGTTCTTGCTATCACATGAATAAAAATTTTATAGAAGCTGTAGAAAACTTCGAAAAAGCTCTTCGTATTAATCCAAATTATGCGTCTGCGCATAAATCTCTTGGAAATGCATATTTGGATAATTCTAAGGATGATGAAGCGATGGAATGTTATAAAAAAGGCCTAGCACTAGAGCCAAATGATAGTACTACCAACTACTATATGGGCTTTATCTATAGTAAAAAACAAATCTATATTAAAGCAATAGAGTATTTTGAGAAAGCAGTTGTAATTGAACGTAAGGCTGAAACTTATAATGAGTTAGGAAATTCATACCACAAACTATATGATTATGTAAAAGCGTTGGATTACTTTACAAAAGCTCGAGATATTAATCCAGTAGATGATTTATATCAAAATAATATTACAACTACCCAACAGGCAATTGATCAATTTAGTACAAATCAAGCTAAACTTAGATCGTTGCAATACAATGAGAAAGGTAATTCTTATCATAAAAACAATGAGTTTGATCTGGCTATTGATAATTATAAGAAAGCGATTGATGAGGATCCTTTAGATGCCACATTATATAGAAATTTAGGAGGAAGTTATGTGGCTAAAAAAGATGATACGTCTGCTTATGAAATATATTTGAAAGGGCTAAATTTAAATAATAATGATGCTCGAATGCATAATGATTTAGGCTGCTGCTACTCTCGGCTTAATCAATTTGATAGGGCAGCAATTTCATTTGAAAAAGCCTTGGAATTGGAACCTTCGGACACAGTTTTTAAGCAAAATCTAGAATATGCAAAAGAACAAAGTTCATTGACTCCTGATCAAGTTCAAGCACAAAATGAGGCTTTTAATCTTAATATAACTGCTACAGAACTATTTAGTCAACAAAAGTTTCATGAAGCACTTGGGTTTTATCAAAGGTCATTAACACTTAATCCAAATGATGCGGTTATTAATTTTAATGTAGCTAATACTTTTTCTAACTTAAAAAATTATCAGGAAGGTTTATCTTATGCGAAAAAAGCAGTAGAGTTAGATGCTGCGAACACTAGTTATTTAAACATTTTGGGGAACATCAATATTAATTTAGGACAATTACATGAGGGTATTGATATTTTTCAAAAAATACTTGCTATAAGTGAAAGTGATGAAACTTTCAATAATTTAGGGACTGCTTATTTTAGATTACATCAATATAAATTAGCCATTTACCATTTTCAAAAAGCTGTTGACCTTAACCCTGATAATAAAACATATAAGACAAATTTAAAAAATGCGCTTACTAGTGAAAAAACATATGCAAATCTTGATTCGGAGGAGGCAGAAGCGCTTATAAATCTTAATGAAAGAGCCTTATCTGAGTACAATAAGGGTAATTTTAGGGAAGCATTACCTTTATTTAAGCAATATTGCGAAAGGCTTCAAAGAAGCCCTTTAGCCAATTTTAATCTGGCTACATGCCAACATGCTCTTAAAGATTATGATACTTCCCTAAAGTATTATCAAAAAGCGCTTCAATTCGATCCTAACTATATCGAGGCTAGCTTTGCAATAGGGAATGCCTATAAAGATAAAGGAGATTTAAAAAATGCGTTGGAATCTTACCAAAAAGTACTAGCAACGGATCCTTCTCATGTTGAAGCTAATAAAGAAGTGGGGTTTTATTATTTTAATAAAGAAGAATATAAAAAATCATTAAAATATTATGATAAAGTTATAGAATCTGATGCTAAGGATCATAACGCTTTTAATCAAATAGGGTTCTGTTATTTCAAATTGTATGGTTTTACAAAGGCTTCAGAATATTTTCAAAAAGCGGCTGATTTAGATGTCAATAATACTACGTATAAAAATAATCTTACTTCAGCATTAGCAGAAAAAGAGAAGCATGGAGATGAATTAGATATTTCTGATAAACCGACTCTTGATGAAGTTATGGTTGAAGTTGATGCAATGATAGGGTTGAAGAATATTAAAAAAGATATTGAGACTCTTGCAAAATACACCAAGGTTGAAAAACTTAGAAAGCAGAAGGGGCTATCGAAAAATTCGATGAGTATGCACACCGTATTTTTAGGCCCTCCGGGTACTGGAAAAACTACTGTTGCACGATTGTTAGGTAAAATTTATCATGCAATGGGTGTGCTGTCAACCGGTGAAGTTGTAGAAGTAGATCGATCAGATTTAGTAGCACCTTTTATTGGCCAAACTGCTCCTAAGACAAAAGCATTAGTTGAAAAAGCAAAAGGGGGAATACTTTTTATTGATGAAGCGTATACATTGAGTAAATCTGACGGGATGGATTATGGTAGCGAAGCCATTGATACTATTTTAAAATGTATGGAAGATGAGCGTGATAATTTGATGGTAATCGTTGCCGGATATGATAAGCCTATGCAAAAATTTTTAGAGGCGAACCCTGGGCTTCGATCAAGGTTCAATCGTTTTTTTAGATTTGAAGATTATGTATCAGATGAACTACTTGATATATTTAAACTGTTCAGTAAGAATAACCAGTTTAGCATAGAAATAGATGCACAACAAAAAATAGGGCGTTATTTCAAATTCTTATACGATAAGAAAGATGATACCTTCGGAAATGCCAGAATGGTAAGAAATACATTTGAAAATGTGATTAGGGCACAAGCGATACGGCTATCAGACTACGGACATATTTCGGATGATGTGCTTTCAACAATGACATTAAAGGATGTTGACAACGCTCTTGTGGATGTGTTCCAAGAAACAACTAGTGAAACACTGGATGAAGTCTTGGGAGACTTGAATAAACTTATAGGCCTGGATAATATAAAGAATGAAGTACAAACTTTAATTAATTTTATTAAAGTTGAAAAAGTCCGTGTAGAAAAAGGAATGTCTTCAGCAAAATCTGCATTGCATTTTGTTTTTCAAGGGCCTCCTGGTACAGGAAAAACTACAGTAGCACGTTTGTTAGGGCGTATTTTTAAAGCCATGGGATTTATTAGTCAAGGTCATGTTGTTGAAGTTGACAGGTCTCATTTAATCGGTCAGTATGTTGGGCAAACAGGACCTAAAACCAATGAATTAATCGATTCTGCTTTGAACGGTGTATTATTTATTGATGAAGCTTATACGCTGAATCCACCAGGAAGTTCTAATGATTTTGGCAGTGAGGCAATTGCTACATTGTTAAAGAGGATGGAGGATGATAGGGATAGATTAATAGTTGTCGTTGCCGGATATCAACATGATATGGATGAATTTTTAAAATCCAATTCAGGTTTGCAGTCGCGTTTTAATCGCTTTATGAATTTTGTTGATTATACACCTAAAGAATTATACGAAATATTTGATCTTTTTTGTAATTCAAGTAATTACCATGTTAGTAATGAAGCATCTCAGTTACTCAAAGATTTCTTAGAAGCCATTTATAAAAAAAGAGATACTAATTTTGGCAATGGGCGTACTGTTAGAAATGTATTTGAAAAGGTAGTTGAGGCACAAGCTAATCGTATTTCTTTATTAGAATCTATTGATAATGACGTTTTAATTACTATTGAAAGTCAGGATGTTTTAGAGGCTTTAAAGTATTTCTCAGTTCCCGAAAAGGAAGATGATTCTAGGAATAGAGTAGGTTTTAAATAGACCAGTTTCTAAAGGTTATTATCACCTAAAACGACATATGCTTTAGAAATTATTGAATATGTCGTTTTATTTTGTTCACTATTGCAGTATTTTTAATATTTATTTTTTAATTCGCCCTTATCAGTTTGGTCACACAGTTAACAATTACGGAGAGTTTCCCCCGATAAGAAGTTACTAATCCATATTCCGCTTAAAAACAACGATTTATCGTTGTAATGAACATATTAGTTATCCTATTTCTATAGTAAAAAGTCTTGAAATCCTTATAAACAGGCAATTTTTTAGAGTAAAATTATAGTAATTACTATAATTTAATAGAAGTTGTTGTTAAATGATCCTGTTTATATTACGCAGAAACTACAGATACTTCATTTATTAGTAAAAAACATCTGTAGACCAGTAAAATCAAAGGTTTTTTTACTAAAAAATAAAAATTTAATAAGATTTGATGGATTTTGATATATGCTAACGCACTCGCTTTTATACTCGTTTGTTTCATTTTTAAAGTAACGGATTCTCCTAAATATAAGGGAATTGATACAAAAACTATCTATGATAGCAGCCTCTGAATCCATCACTTTAAAAACGGATTTCATTTATGCTTAAAAGACTTTTTGAGTTCTGTGACCGAGGGGAGCAGACAAGATTGTGTCCACAGACACACATCTTGCACTTATAGTTCAGGTTTAAAAACGTTTGTATTATTTAATTTTTTACAATTGAAAGTTGTTGTAGCTTTTTTGTTTCAAAACGGTGAAGTAAGTTTTCAATATCCTCACTTATTTTATGTTCCAACACTCTTGCATAAATTTGGGTTGTTGAGAGCTTAGTGTGTCCTAAGAGTTTTGATACTGTTTCTATAGGAACTCCATTGGATAACATCACCGTAGTTGCAAAAGTATGTCTGGCAACATGAAAAGTGATATTTTTATGAATACCACAAGCTTTAGCTATTTCTTTCAAATAACTGTTTGTTTTCTGATTAGAGTAGAGTGGAAGTAGGGTTGCTGAATTGGTCATTTGAGCAATACCTTTGTATTTATCTATAATATCCAGAGCTTTGGGTAAAACCGGCACTTTGACCATTTCATTCGTTTTCTCTCTTTTCGTATGAATCCAATATTTATGATCCATCCCTATGACAATTTGATGGTTAGTTAATTCTTTTACATCGATATAAGACAAGCCAGTATAATAAAAATATCTTTTACTCTTTCTAATCGTTCTTGGTTAAAAGAAGTGTTCTCGATAAGATCTAATTCTCTTTCTGTTAGGTATTGTCTATCATACTTATCAAATTTCAATTGAAACATTTGAAATGGATTTTTAGCTATCCATTCAAGCTTGATTGCTAGGTTTATTATCTTCTTGAAACGCTCTAAATGTTTCATTACCCCATTATTGGTTAACATACAAACATTATTTGTATTCCGATAGTTACGTAAGAACTGTTCAAAATCACAGATAAAACGATAATTCAATTGTTTTAAGTAAATGTCATTTATTTTTAATTTTTGATTTAAGAACTTATTCAAATACTTTTCTGTAGTGTAGTAGTTTTTCATAGTACCTGGTTTCAAAATAGAAACCATGTTCGTATTATGATAAATGATCAATTCTTTCAACGTTGTCTGAGTATCATCCTGGCCTAAATAACGCGCTTTAATAGCTTTACAAGAAATTATTTTATGCTCTTCAATAAGTTGTTTATGACACTCTAATATTTTATTATATACCATGTCTAAATAAGTATTCAGTATTCTGATTTTAGAAGTATTACCACGACCTCTATTTTTTGAGGCATCCCACTGTTTAAGGTCAACAGTTCTTTTTAAACTGATCTCTGAACGGAGTCCATCAACGGTAACACGCAGGTAAATAGATAACTTATTAGAGTTAGAACGAGATTTTCTTGTAAAGAAAATAAGAGAAAAGGTGTTTTTAGTTTGCATTTTAAATGTTTTAAGTTAAACAATTGAATTTGCAAAGACAAAAAAATCAAATTGTTCTTAAAAGCTCTTTAA
>RCNB010001052.1_pt1 | contig 17664 bp, 22 predicted proteins | sample 2041321 | NCBI WGS metagenome assembly RCNB01 (sample SAMN09708232, study PRJNA481090) | Marine sediment metagenome, whole genome shotgun sequencing project. | reverse complement strand
TGATGAGGTATTGGGAGACGGCCAAGTGGTTACTGGTGTACGAGCTAAAAACAATGTAACTGGAGAAATTACAGAAATTCCTGCTACAGGATTTTTTGTGGCCATAGGTCATAAACCAAATACAGATATATTTAAAGGCTATTTAGACTTAGACGAGACCGGTTATATAATCAATGTTCCCGGAACCTCTAAGACTAATATAGAAGGCATATTTGTTAGCGGAGATGCAGCTGACCATGTTTATAGACAAGCTGTTACAGCGGCAGGTACTGGATGTATGGCAGCATTAGATGCTGAACGCTATTTAGCAGCTAAGGATTCAAACTTTGAGGTATCGACATCAAATTATAATTAAAATATTTAATATAAATATAAAGCCGAAACTATTATTTCGGCTTTTTTAGTTTTAATATGAAACATAAAACCGTCGTTATTTTAGGAAGTTCAAGATCCTTTGGCAATACCAGAAAAGTTTTAGATAGTTTGTTGGCGTTAAGAAATGACATTGATATTATTGATTTGAATAACTACGATATTGGGTATTTTGATTATGAGTTCAAGAATAAAAGCGATGACTTTCTTGGCCTAATAGAAAAAGTAATTAGTTACGACACAATAGTGTTTGCTACCCCTGTATATTGGTATACCATGAGTGCACAACTTAAAACTTTTTTTGATAGAATTTCTGATTTACTTAAAGGCGAAAACAAGCCAATTGGGCGCAAACTTCGTAATAAAGGCATGGCTGTAATAAGTTGTAGTTCTAGTGAAGAACTCATTAAAGGCTTTGCAATACCTTTTGAAGAGTCCGCCTATTATTTAGGGATGAATTATTTGGGTCACCTCCATACTTGGTTAAATGAAAAGGATGACATAGAAGACAACGTTTATAAAAAGTTGAAGCTGTTTTCGTCTAAGCTATAAGTTATTACGGCTTTAGTTCTTTTTTTTGAAGTTTTGCTGTATCAGCAAAATTGTTGAGAGTTATTTTGGCGTCACCATAAATAAAAATATCGCTACTACCGGAAGCGTTTAAAAATAATTCTTTAGTCGTGTTTATCGTGACATCACAATTATCTTCTGCTAATAACACACAGGTATTAGTAGTTAGCTCATTTCCAGAAAAAACAGACGAATTATCCGCTCTTATATTCAGTTTGTCAAGAGACCCTCTCACTTTGGCATTTGCCTGAAGGTATAAATCTGTATTTAGGCTATCAGCATTTATAAGCATGTCAAGTTTGCTATTATCACTCAACACAATATCCGCCAATTTTGTGGTAAGGTTCAATTTAACTTTTGAGCGATTACTAGCAGAAAACTTGAATTTCTTTGATTTTATATTGAGAAATGCTCTGGAGGTTCCAGAATTTTTTAAAATAACATCATCAAGGTTAATGGAGGTCAATGAGCTAATTTCACCATTATCAATAGTTTCAATGTACTTTAAAGTATTTGTGTAAACAACTTTTATGTTTAGTTTTTTACTAGACGTAATTTTTTTCAGAGATTGAAAACTAAGTGTGCTATCTGCAACATTAAATTGAATAACATCATGCAGATTATCATCGGTTTCTATAAAAACAGAAGCTTTATCACCTACAATGATATCTATATTAAAATTTTCACCAACAATAATTTTATTGAAAGAATTAATAGGTATTTCTCTAACAGTTACGTTTTTGTCACCTTTTATTCTTTCTTTTTTTTGACCGTAAATAATTGTAGTACAAGCCAAAAGAGCGGTAAACAGGAGCGTTTTCTTTTGCATAATAATCAAATTTTATCTAACAAATATATGCAAAAAACCATCTCAAAGTTGTTAAAAACTATTGAGATGGCTAAACATGATTGGTTAGATCCTCTTTATAAGGCCGGTATGATTGATTAGTTTATTGCTTTCTTACACTTCCTGAGACACCGTCTTTTTTAGTTACTTTCTCAGGATTTCCATAATATTTTATATCTCCGCCGCTGGTTGCTTTTGCATACAGCTCATCTGACGTATTTACTGTAATATCTGCACCACTAGTCGCTCTTACTTCGCTTGTCCTAGCTTTTAAATCTCTAGCTTTTATATCGCTTCCACTTGTAGCTTCCGCAAATAACTTGTTGGTTTTACCCGATATACGTAAATCGCTTCCGCTGGTTGATTTACATTCAATGACATCGGCGTCAACATCAATTTCCATGTCACTACCACTTGTTGTGTTTAATTCTAGGTTTTCACTTTTAATTGTATTTGTAGAGTATACGTCACTACCACTAGTTGCTGTGATTTTTGTAATGTTTCTAACATTTACCATAATTTTTTTAGAGGCAGCGTAACTTATGTTTTCCTCTGTGTAAATTTTAAGCACACCTTCTTCAACTTTAGTCATAATTATGTCATGTAAATTTTCGTCAGCTTGTACTTTTAAGCCAACCATGTCACTTTGTGTTATATAAACGTCTAAGCCACGGCTTACTTTAATGGCCGTAAAGTTGTCGTCAATATTGCGCTCTACGATATCTACATTACCGTTTCCTCGTACACCGCCAAATCCAAAATCTGAATTAAACTGGCAGGACATCATAGTAAGACTTATTAAGAAGCCAATAATGAATTTGATGATTGTTGTCATAATAGTTAGTTTTTTAATTGATTGATGATTAATTACAGTTCAAATATCTAAGATATTGAGGTTGATTTCTAACTTAAATATCTGAACTGTAATAATTTTGGTATGAGTTGTTAATTGTTTTTTGATTTAATAGTAATTCCTGAAGAATCAATAGTTGCTTTTACATCTCCATCTTTATATTCGATTTTATCATTGTCTATTTCAAAAGAAGCATCTTCATCTTTAATTTCAATAATTGTTTGTTCATTTCCACAATCAAGACAGATAACATCATTACTAATTATTTTTAGGTAATGTTCCTCCATGCCATTTTCAAGAATATCATTGTAATATCTTCTGTTTCTGTGGAAATGATATGTATTGTCATCTGCATATATAATACTGCCTTCGGATAAATAAAGCGTAACAGTTACTTCTTGATTCCTGAATTTATTTTCAAAATCGGTTTGTAGATAATTGTCCAATAATAATTCCTGTCCATCAAAAGCATAATTGTAGTCAATAAGATTTGCTGTATCTCTTGCATCTTGGTAGCTTCTACCTTGAGCATTTTTCTCAATTACTATAGTTGATAAAGAATCTTTTGTTGATTTAACAATTAACCTCACATCCGACGAATAGATTTTCTTATTTCCGTTTTCATCATGAACTATTCTAAAGTCATCCGTATGATATCTATTACTTTTATTAAAGTAAAGCTCATTATTTCTCATTCTTACAACTACTGTGTCATTAGCTCTAATATTGAGTTCTGTTCTTTTAATTACACTTTCGTCAATAGCATGCTCTGTAGCTTCTCTTATTCCTAAAGTAATAAGCACTAAAAATGAGACCAACCAAACACCAAACAAGCTAATTTTAGCTATTTTTCCTATAGACTTCAAATTATTTACTAATATTTTTAAACCAAGTAAGAAGACAAAGAAAAAAGGAATGCCTACTGCAAAAAATGTTATTAATGCTATTAACCATATAGGACTTCCTGATGTGTTGGCCACTTGTGCATAATCCATCCACCAAGGGCTAAAAAAGGATGATGTTCCTACAGAAAATAAGCTTATAAATAGAGCTATTAATGTTGAAGCTCCTACAATAATTAAGATTACACCAATAAACTTGGCAATAATCTTAAAGAAAAACATTATTACATTTCCAAGGGCATTAAAGAATGAGCGTGATGTAGATTGCATTTTGTTTCCAACTTTGCTGTAATCTCCATTTTTAACTTTGTCTGCTACATCTTCTATACTATCCTTAACACTACTAAACCCTTCTTTTACTTTTTGTTCTATATTAGTAATGTTAACAGGCTTTCCCGTCATAGCCAACTTTTCGGAAGTAGTTACCGCCGTTGGCATTAGTATCCATAATAAAATGTAAATGAAAATACCTGTTCCAAAACCAAAGAAAAGTATTACCCATGCTAGACGTATCCATAGAGTGTCAATATCAAAATAATGGCTTAAACCTGATGATACACCACCGATATAAGCATTTTCAGTATCTCTATATAATTTTCGTCCGGATTGTTTTTTCTTACTAGGTTGAGGTTCGTCTTCAAATATTTCTTCATCTACCATGTAGTCTTCAGGCTGTCCCATAACGGTAATGACGTCTTCTACTTCGGTGATAGAAATAACTTGTTTTTCATCTTTAATTCTTTCAGTAAATAACTCCGCAATACGAGCTTCAATATCTGATATAATTTCTGAACGCCCTTGGGAGTCTGTGAATGAACGTTTTATAGCCTCAAGGTAGCGTTGTAATTTTGAGTATGCATTTTCATCTATATGAAAAAATATACCTGCTAAATTTATGTTGACTGTTTTATTCATTTTTTTGTTGTTTTTTGTCTTGTTACTAAGTTAACGGCATTTTGTAATTCACTCCAAGTGGTATTCAATTCTTTTAAAAATAGTTTACCTGTCTCGGTTAAGCCATAATATTTTCTTGGTGGTCCAGAAGTTGATTCTTCCCAACGGTAGTTGAGCAGACCTGCATTTTTTAATCGTGTAAGCAACGGATAAATGGTGCCTTCCACAACGAGCATTTTTGCATCTTTTAAAGTTTCTAGAATTTCAGCTACATAAGCATCATCATCTCGTAATATCGACAATATGCAATATTCTAAAACGCCTTTACGCATTTGTGCTTTTGTGTTTTCTATTTTCATGTGTAAATAATTATTTGTATTCTATATGCATCTTGTAATCTGTTGGATTTCATGAGATATAAAATTTAAGTTCGTAATAACTGTTCATTTTTTGATTGATTGATGATTTATTTTAAAAAATTGATTGTAATCGGATATTTATATGGTTCACCTTGGTTGGCTTTGCTTGTTGCAATAATTATAAAAATAATTTCAAACACAAAGGCTGCCATTACCAATAAACCAGCAATTATAGAAATGATAACAACGTTTATACCATCCCGATGAGATAGATGAAAGTCAAAGTCGTAAACATTCCAAAATTCAGGAAAATCGACCGAATTTAATACCCCAAATAAAAATAGAGGTATTGTTAAGCAAGCAACAACAATAGTGTATATTAAGATACTTAGTTGAAAGTTAATAGCTTGTTTACCATGTTTATCAATGAATTCAGATTTATCTTTATTAACCGTCCACAATATAAGTGGCATGATAAAATTTCCCAATGGAAATATAAATTTTGAAAGCGCTGATAAATGTATTATTGCAGCCAGATTTTTTTGATGTTTTGTTAGCATGATTGATGTATATAGTAATATCTTATGCAAATATATGTCTTTAAGAAGGTATTATGCAAAACATAGTACTATAATTAACATAAATTTAACACTTTTTAATGTTGCCATTTTTGCATAACTTAGTGAAAAATTAATATTTATATGAAGGTAACCCCTAGTAAACTCAATACTTTTTTAATGTTTAAACTACCTTCAGCTTATATCTGCGGAGTTCGCACAAAATATCTTGACAAAGAGAAGTGTATTGTTGCTGTAAAGCATAGATGGATAAATAAAAACCCATTTAAATCAATGTATTGGGTTGTGCAAGGTATGGCAGCAGAGCTTACAACAGGAGCTTTAGTAATGCAGAAAATTAGACAAAGTGGAAAAAACATATCTATGTTGGTGGCCGGAAATAACGCAACATTTTCTAAAAAGGCAACAGGAAGAATACTATTTGAATGTAATGAAGGGTTTTTAATAGATGAAGCGATAGCAAACACAATTAAAACGGGGGAAGGGCAAACCGTTGTTTTAAATGCCAAAGGATATAATACAGATAAAATAGAGGTTTCTAATTTTAATTTTGAATGGACACTTAAGGTGAAAAGTAAGACTTAATTGTACAAAATAATAAAACATACAATTATATTGTAACAAAGATTAAATCTAGTCAACATATAAACGAATTAACAAATTAACATTATTATGACATCACATGAAATAGATTATAGAATTTATGGCGAAGAAATGCAATTCGTAGAAATTGAATTAGACCCGAATGAAGGCGTAGTGGCAGAGGCAGGTAGTTTTATGATGATGGATGACGGCATAAAAATGGAAACTATTTTTGGAGATGGTTCTAAAAAGAATCAAGGTTTTTTAGGTTCAATTTTAGGGGCAGGAAAACGAATCCTCACAGGGGAAAGTTTATTTATGACGGCGTTTTATAATGATCTGGCAGGAAAACGCGATGTGTCTTTTGCTTCGCCATATCCTGGAAAAATTGTCCCAATTGATTTGACAGAATTTGGCGGTAAGTTTGTTTGCCAAAAAGACGCCTTTTTATGTGCGGCAAAAGGGGTAAGTATAGGTATTGAGTTTTCTAAAAAATTAGGTCGCGGCTTATTTGGAGGAGAAGGCTTTATTATGCAAAAACTCGAAGGAGATGGTATGGCATTTGTGCATGCTGGCGGAACAATGGCCAAAAAAGAGCTTGGGTCTGGAGAAGTTTTAAAAGTGGATACAGGTTGCATTGTTGGGTTTACCCAAGATATAGATTACGACATAGAGTTTGTTGGTGGTATAAAGAATACAATTTTTGGAGGCGAAGGATTATTCTTTGCTAAGTTGCAAGGGCCAGGCACTGTTTACATACAATCACTACCGTTTAGCAGATTGGCTGGACGTGTGTTGGCGAGTGCACCAAGAGGTGGAGGAAAAGACAAAGGTGAAGGCAGTATTTTAGGAGGATTGGGAGATTTATTGGATGGTGATAATCGGTTTTAGTTAAGATTTTTCAATGGTTAATACTTAACTTTTATTTGTTTTTTACTGTTAAAGTTTTACTTAAAACTAAAACCAATCAAATTTTTTGCTAAATTTAAAGTTAGATAATTAAAACATATATAGCCTATAGAGCACTTCTACTTTTTTATTTTATCACTAAAACCCTAGAATATTTATGGCAAGAGCAATGTTTGAGTACACCAAAACAGTACTTAATAAAGTTAGTTTTGATGTTACGTTGTTCTGTAGAGAGTTAGAAAAAGCACTTCAACGTTTGTTACCTTATGAAATAGAAGAGCTCAAAATTTTTATACAATCTCTCATTCAGCAGAACCCAGAGTTAGATAAATGTTTAATCTATTTAAAAGCATAAAATAAAGGCGACCATTTGGTCGCCTTTATTATTTAGCAATAGGGCTAATTATTTGAACATTTTGAAATGCTATTGCACCTCTTATTATCCCAGAAATTACGTTATGCAATGCCTCAATGATTTGCATTTTTAATTCGGTCTTGTGATAAATGATACTCACTTCTCTCGCGGGCGTAGGCTCATTAAAATGATGTAAATTTTTCTTTTCAGATTCGTTAATATCTAAAGAATGTAAATAAGGGAGTAAAGTCATTCCTAATCCTTCATTAGATAATTTTACTAGCATTTCAATACTTCCACTATCCAATTGAAATTTATCATCGTCATGCTTTTTAAAAGCTTTACATAAATTAATAACCCCATCCCTAAAGCAATGTCCATCTTCTAGTAAAAGCATATCTTCAATCTCTAAGTCGGAAACATTAATTGTTTTTTTGTCTACAAGTCTATGGTTGGCAGGAACATATCCTACAAATGGTTCGTAGTATAGCGCACGCTCCTTAATGTTTTCGTTATGCAAAGGTGTAGCAACGATTGCAGCGTCTAAGTGTCCTTCATTGATTCTTAAAATAATTTCTTCGGTGGTAAGTTCTTCAATTTTAAGTTTAACTTTTGGGTATTTCTTGATAAAGGATTTTAAGAACATAGGTAATAACGTTGGCATTATGGTAGGAATGATTCCTAATCGAAATTCACCGCCAATAAATCCCTTTTGCTGATCAACAATATCTTGAATTCTATCTGCTTCATTAACTATATTCTTGGCTTGAGTGACAATTTTTTTGCCAATTTCGGTAAGTTCAATAGGCTTCTTACTTCTATCAAAAATGAGAATATCTAGTTGGTCTTCAAGCTTTTGAATTTGCATACTCAAAGTAGGTTGTGTTACAAAGCATTTTTCGGCTGCTCTTGTAAAATTTTGATTTTCTGCAACTGCTAAAACATATTTTAATTGTGTAATTGTCATACAAATTGATTTAGGCTATAAAGATATAAAAACTATCAATAAAATTTATAGAAAACTACTTTTATTATAGATTAAATTTGTGACAAATATTAAAAACAATCAATTATGATATTAAATAGTATAGGATTAGATACAAATAAAGCAAAAGAATTAGCCATAGATTTGAATCGTTTATTGGCGAATTTTCAGGTGTATTATCAAAACTTGAGGGGAATACATTGGAATATTAAAGGAAAACGATTTTTTGATTTGCACGTTAAGTTTGAAGAACTGTATAATGATGCAAATATAAAAGTAGATGAAATTGCTGAGCGGATATTGACTTTAGGTGAAGTGCCTTTACATACTTTTAGCGATTACACTAAGGAAGCAAAAATTCCGATAGGTAAAGATGTTTCTAATGACGAAAAAGCTGTTTATTTAGTTGTAGATTCTTTATCGGGCTTATTAAAACTTGAGCGTAATTTACTAAATAAAGCTGGAGAGTCAGATGATGAAGGCACAAACTCGATGATGAGTGATTTTATTACTGAACAAGAGAAAACAGTTTGGATGATGAAAGCGTGGTTAAATGAACCTGTTTAAGTAGCTAAAAATAATAACGTCATTGTGAACCTCATGAAGCAATCTGCTATTTGAATTAGATTGCCATACTTCGACTGCACTCGGTACAGGCTATTCTAAAGGTCTCAGCAATGACGTTATTATTTGAGTATTAAAATGTAATTTTAATATCTAATACTTCTTGTGCAACCTCAAATTTTGAATCAACAAATTGTGGTGGACCAAAATTCATCGGATTATTTGATGAGCCAAAAGCTTCTTTAGGCATACCGGTATCTTCAAAATCCATACGGTTATTTTCGTTTTCGTCGTGTAATGCCATGATTGCGTAGGTGCCTGGCACAACATTGTTAAACGTTACAGAAACGGTTCCGTTTTCAATTTTACTTTCTGCATTTTGAATTCCAGGGCCCTTCATAAAGGTTTCTGATGTATGCAAAGATATCATGACTTTACCGTTAGTGTTGCTAATGTTGTCAACAGTTACGGTGATTGTTTGGCCAGCAGTTTCCTGTGCATTTGATACGGTGATTGTAAAAAGAAATACAATTAATTTTACTAGAGTCTTCATAATGTTATGTTTTTTAATTAACACTGTAAAGGTCTAAACATTGCATCATTATAGATAATTATAATTACCGAACTGTTACTTTTAAAAGATGAATTGTTTAAAGCAACCCTCTAGCCTTAATTTCAAGATATTTGTTAATGGTGTCTATGGTTAAATTCTCAGGCGTGGTGAGAATGGAATAAATACCATATTTTTTTAGCTCATTAACAATGAGGCGTTTTTCGTAAGCAAATTTTTCGGCAATTACTTTGTCGTAAATTTGCTGTACCGTTTGAGCTCTTTCTGATATTATCGTATTAAGTTCATTGTTTTTAAAGAAAACAACAACCAACAAATGACTTTTCGCAATGCCTTTTAAATAAGGAATTTGTCTGTGTAACCCATCTAAAGTTTCAAAATTGGTATAAAGGAGGATTAGACTTCGCTGTGTAATATTACGTTTTACGTCCGCATAGAGTCTGCCAAAATCACTTTCAAAATAGTCAGTATTTACATTATATAGACCTTCCAAGATTAAATTCATTTGAGAAGTTCTTCGCTCAGCAACAACTCTATTTTCTACTTTTTTTGAGAATGCGAATATTCCAGCTTTGTCATGCTTTTTCAAGGCGACATTAGAGATGACCAAAGCGGCGTTTATTGCATAGTCTAAAAGTGTGAGCCCATCAAATGGCATTTTCATGATTCGCCCTTTATCAATAACAGAATATACAGGTTGTGATTTTTCGTCTTGGAATTGATTGACCATAATCTGGTTTTTCTTCGCCGTTGCTTTCCAGTTTATGGTGCGTAAATCATCACCAAGCACATATTCTTTAATTTGCTCAAACTCCATGGTATGACCAAGTTTCCTAACCTTTTTTATGCCATATTGATTGAGATTGTTGCTTATGGCTAGCAAATCATATTTGCGCAATTGCATAAAACTGGGGTAGGTAGGAATCATTGCTTTATCATCAAAACTAAAACGTCTTGCCACCAATTCAAAAACAGAAGTTACGTAAATATTAAGTTTTCCAAAATGATATTCTCCGCGTTCGGTTGGTCGTAATTGGTATTGCAAATCAGTTTTGCTTGTGGGGTCTAGTTTACATTCAATGTTAAAATTTCGTTCTTGAAATTGTTCAGGAATCTCGTCTATAATTTTCACATAAACAGTAAAAGTGTAGAAGTTTTCCAAAGAAATTCCAATTGGATTATAGTCGCCATTCGATAATTTTTCTGGGAGACTTCTTTGTCCTTTTAGACCTCTTTTGGCCGTGAATAATATAACAATGTCCAATAGTGAAAAAACCAATAGAACTAAAAGCAAAAGCTTAACTATGTTAAACCATCTTGGAAATACAAAGCTAAATACAAACATCACCATAAGCGTGATGCATATGTAAAAGAAACGATTCTGTATGTAAAATGGTTTAAATAATTTCATTAGCCTTCATTTTGACGAATTTTCCCAGTTTCCTCCGGACCTTTTAATCCTTTAGGGTTTAAGCCATACTTATTTTTTTTAGGAATACCATCTTCAACAATCAACCAAAAAAAGTAAAATGGGAGGAATTGATAAAAACCATTTACACCAATATCATGGCATCGTTTTGTGCCTTGAGCAATTATAAACAAGCTTGAAATTATGAGTAAACCCCAAAAAATTTCTTTTTCATAAGTTAAGCCTTCTGTTAAAAATGCTATTGGGAAATACATAATAAAATATAATGCTACGCTTATAACATATTCTTGTCTTCGTATTCTGCCTTTAAATGAAAATGGGTTTTCAAACATTTTAGTCATCTCGGAATTTCTACAGCTTCAATAATCTGGTTTATAATTTGTTTAGTGGTAACACCTTCCATTTCACGTTCTGGTGTAACAATAACACGATGCTGAAGCACTGGAATAGCCGCCTGTTTAATATCTTCTGGAGTTACAAAGTCTCGACCTGCCATGGAGGCAAAGGCTTTACTGGCCTTTAAAATGGCTATTGAGGCTCTGGGTGAAGCACCTAAATATAAAAATGGATTATTGCGTGTATTTACAATTATATCGGCTATATATTTCACCAAATGAGATTCAATAATAATTTGATTTACTAAATCTTGAAACTTAGCAATTTGAGATTTACTTAAATGTGATGTGATTTGTTCTGTTTTTGAACCACCCTGTAGCGTTTGTTCACGGTTAATAATTTCTATTTCTTCTTCAAGGTTGGGATAGTCTATATCAATTTTGAATAAAAACCGGTCTAATTGCGCTTCGGGTAATCTGTAAGTGCCTTCATGTTCTATTGGATTTTGAGTGGCAAGAACTATAAAGGGTAAGTCCATAATATATTTATGCCCGTCAATGGTTATTTGACGTTCTTCCATGACTTCAAATAAAGCCGCTTGTGTTTTTGCGGGTGCTCTATTAATCTCATCAATTAGAATCATGTTCGAGAATATAGGCCCTTTTTTAAAATCGAATTCAGATGTTTTAAGGTTGAAGACTGATGTTCCTAAAATATCACTAGGCATTAAGTCGGGTGTAAACTGTATACGACTGAAATCTATATCTAAAGACTTAGCAAGCAATTTGGCCGATATTGTTTTTGCAACACCAGGAACACCTTCAATGAGAGAATGTCCATTAGCCAAAATGGATGCCACTAACATATCAATCATACTTTTTTGACCAACGATAACCTTACTTATTTCATCTTTAATAAGTTTAATACCTTGTTGTAGTTCGCTTAAATCGATTCGGTTCTTAAAACTTATATCATGTGCCGAAGATTCCACATTTTCATTGTTTTCTATTGATTCCTCCGCATTTAAGTTCTCGTTTTGTGTGTCGTCTTTGTTTTCCATTTTTTATTTGGTATAAAAATCTTCTATTAATTTATTGAGGTCTATTAAATCGTCTTCAGAATAATTTTGCTTTGCTTTTAAATGTACGATACGATTTATTAACTTTTTTAGTTGTCCGTGATTTTTTCCTGATTTAAGGGATAAGGTTTTAACAAATTTTTCATTTAATATTTGTGTATCCAAAAAATACTTCCGCCTCATGTCCTCAAGGAAAAATGTTATTTTTTTGTCTATTATAGTGGTATGGTCTTTTGTTTCGTAATATAGATTGCCAATAGTTTTTGTGAAAGCAACCGTAGTATTTTGCAAGGGTTTAATAATTTTTACTATACGTTGTTTACGCTTTGCGTTAAAAATTATAAAAACGATTAATGACAATAGAGCTAGAAACCATGACCACTTTAAGGCTGGTTGACTAAGTATATACCTTAATGGGGATGCCCCTAATTCATTTGATTTTTTATTTCTAGAATCAAAAAAAATGGTTTCGTCTGGTAAATAAGAGAGTGCAGCAGAGACGTACTTTTTGTTATCCTTTTTAAGCAATGTATAATTGGTAAAAGCTATAGGTTGTAGATGCAAATAGATATTTCCTGGGCCATAATCTACTTTTACAAAATTAATATGCGATATACTGTCAAATTTTTGATACCCTAAAACAGTAGTTGAAGTTGAGTCTAATTCAGAAAAATAAATATTGCTCAATCCTTTTTCAATAGTTATAGAATCATTTTTGAAACTACTATTGGTTAAACTAAACTGAGCGTTGCCACGAAAGCTGTAGTCATTATTGGTTTCAATAAACAAGGAGTCCAATATTTTTTGTGGAGGATAACCTGATGAGATAAAAATATCGTTTCCCCGTAAAGCAAAATCCAAAAGCTCTTGGGCAGAAACATCATCAATACCAGAAGCATCATCAATATATAAATAAGTACCATTTGAATAATATGTAGAATCTTCCCAGTTATATAAATAATCGAAATACTCATAAGGCGTTACAAAAACACCTTTAACCTCGCTGTCCGGAAATAGAACATCCAATTCGTTATATAGGATATAAGTTCCGTATGGGGTTTTATGATTTTCATTGTATGTAGGCGTCCAATTTATGGGGGTTGATTTAGAAAACTCTATGGCAATAGTACCTGCAAAAAGCAGGAGCAAAAGACCGATATAAATTTTTATGCTTTTGTTCATGTTTTTATTGAATTCAAAAATTGAACAAAAGCATGTTTGGCTTTATTGAACTGGTCTTGGTTAACATCAAACTCACCATACCAAATATAATTATAGAGATAAGAGGTATATGAAAACTCTTCTTTTATTGCTTTAGAGGTTATTTCGTTTTTATAATCACTATTCGTTTTTTCAACATCGTAATCAATTATTGCGCCAGCAGATAATTGTTTGAGTAACCACAAATAGTAATACCTAATGGCCAATCTGTAATTATTGTCGTTTTCGGCTTTATCAATAAGGTCTTTAAAATTAGCAGCGTGGATATTGCTTTCAATTTCAGTAACTGGAATCATATTTTTATCGGATGATTTGCCAAACACCCAAGATCCTTCTTTATTAATCACTGCTTTAAAAATAAAATAGATGACTAGAAGAAATAAAATTACACCGCCAATTTTAATAGCAATATTAGTAGCATTTGCTGCTTGGCCTTCATTTTTGAGATTGAATAAATCTCTAAACAAATCATTGAGCCATTGTTTAAATCGAGTCCACCAACCAGAATTCTCAACGGTTCTTTCGTATATGAAATCTTCCCCAGAATACTTGTCCTGTAAATCGTCAAAATATCTAGGAACAATTTTTGAATTGTCTATTTGTAAAGAATCATTTTCTGTTTGAAAAGGAGTTTCTAAAATTTTTAAAAAACTGACTGCTTGTGCATGAAATGATATGCAAAAGAAAAAAAGAATAATATGTAGCCAACGGGAATTATTCACCAGAGCCGATTTGATCAATAATACTTTTAGTGTTTATATTTTCATTGTCTTCTTTTAAGCTGTAATAAACAATCCCTTGATTAAGTTGAACTACATTACTTAAAACAATACTTACAATAAAGGTTAAAAAGAATACAACTAGCATTAAAACTGTCATGGTGCTACTGATTTCTTGTGTATTTGGAGCGCCAGTTTCTATAGTTGTAAACAGGCTCGCCATTCCAAAAATATAGGGAACAATTGTTATTACATTTTGCACAATGTAACTCATTAAAAAAAATAAACCAACACTTCCTACTGCAGCCCAAAATTTAGATTTAATAAGAGACCAAGCATATCCAAAACATTCCCAAATGCCTTTTTTGTTATCCAGATACTCCATCAGTGTCATATTATATAGGAGCGAAAATAATCCTATCACTAGAGGCAGCATTATTATACCAATAATTGTAATTACTAAGACAAAGCTAAGAACTCCAGCAACTAATAATAGAGGGATTCCGATAAGGATACCACTTATTAAAAAAATGAAGAGTTTGCCCAAATTTGATTTATAGCTATTTACTATCTGTTTTGTATTAAAATTCGTGCTGTCTTCTTTAATGTAAAGCCTTAAATAAATAGCGGTGTACGAGTAGGAAATAATTCCGGCAATTAGTCCAACAATAACAAAGATAAACGCCAAGAGCAAAAATAGTCCAAGATTATCATTCATGTAATCATCGATAACATTTGGATTGTTTTGTAGAATCCCACCAAATAGGATACTTGTATAGAATTTAGTAGAAAAATATCCAATTATCATAAGAATTAATAAAAAGAAACCGTTGATGATAAAAAAGTGCTTGAAATAGTGTTTCCCATTTTGTTTTAAAAACGCAAAAGTATCTTGAAAGAACGCACTAAAGTCCCTTGATTTATATAGCTGCATGAAATTGTTTAAGTTTTTTGTTAAGTATAAATGGATAGATTAGATAATAAAATGAAATAATACTCAGCGTTAATAAGATAATAGCAACCGACACCCAATTGGGCATAGTGTTGGAATATCGTGTAATAAAACCTTCTAAAAATCCAGCGGCAAAAATGAATGGAAACGTACTTATTAATATTTTCACTCCATCTTTCATTCCCATTTTAAATGAAGCCATTCTCGAAAAGGTCTTTGGAAATAGTATGCTCGCTCCTAATATGAGCCCAGCTGCACCTTCAATCACTATTGCAAATATTTCCATGGCACCATGAATCCAGATTCCTCGGACACTTTCCCAGATAACACCTTCAGCGTAAAAAAAGTACTGAAACGCCCCTAGCATAATACCATTTCTCAGCAATATATAACCAGTACCAATGCCTCCAAAAACGCCGTAAATAAAAGATAGTAGACCAACGTACAAATTGTTGAGTGTTATACCAATAAAACTACCCCAGTTACTACCGCTTTTATAGACTGCAACGGGATCTCCAGCCTCAATGTTTTCAAGAGTCAAATTCACGTAATGGTCACCTAAAATTAATCGTATAAAAGAATCATCAAATGCAGCAGAAAGTACGCCAATACTTACAAACGTACCAAAGATTAAAAAAGCATACAATACATACCGTCTATACTGATATACAATTAGCGGAACTTCGGTTTTCCAGAAATGAACAAAGCGATTAGTGTCTTCGCGTTTTGTTTTATATATCTTTTGAAAAGCTTTTGCGGCTAAGTTGTTTAAATAAAGAATTGTTTTACTTTTGGGATAGTAAGTTTGAGCGTAAGAAAGGTCATTAACTAAATGGACATAAAGAGAAGCGAGTTCGTCAGGGTTTTTTAGAGTTTTTCCAAAAATTGCTTTTTCAAAATTTAGCCATTTTTCTTTATTCTGTTTAATAAAAGCGACTTCTCTCATAGGCACCCAAATTAAAGCAATTAATGATAGAGTTACAAATAAACACTACCCAAAATGTAAACATAAATTTTACGGCTGCTAGCGTTGGGGAACGTATTTTGGCATATGGTGTAGACTGGATTGTTAAGATTGCTTATGTGGTAGTGATTTACCAAATCATGTTTAAATTATTTAGCATAGATGAGGTAGTGAGAGGTATGGATTATTGGTCACAGATGGCTATTTATGCCTTGTTTTATTTACCGGCAATGTTTTATACTTTAATATTTGAAACATTACTAGATGGGCAAACCATTGGCAAACGTATTATGAAAATTAAGGTCGTTAAGATTGATGGATATCAAGCATCGCTATCAGATTTTGTAATAAGGTGGGTTTTTAGAATTATTGATCTAAATATGATGAGTGGAGTTGTAGCATTAATTGCTATTATAACCAGTCCTAAAAATCAAAGACTTGGAGACATGACGGCTGGAACATCGGTTATTGCTTTGAAGAATAAAGTAAATATTAGCCATACGATTCTAGAAGATTTAAAGGAGGATTATAAACCTGCGTATCCCAATGTTATAAAATTATCTGATAATGATGCTAGAATTATAAAAGACACCTTTATTAAGGCACGTGCTACAAAAGATTATCAAACGCTTATTAAGCTTAGAACCAAGATCAAAGAAGTTGTGGAGATAAAGGAAGTATATCAAAGCAATGATGTAGAATTTATTGATATTATTTTAAAAGATTATAACTATTATACACAAAACATGTAATGTTCTACACCATTGATATTTTAGGAACTATCGCATTTGCCATTTCTGGTGTTTTGGTTGCCATTAACAAGAAAATGGACCCTTTTGGGATACTCATTATTGCATTTGTGACTGCTGTAGGAGGAGGGACACTTCGTGATATCCTAATAGGTGTAACCCCTGTGAGTTGGATGTTGGATATGACATTTACTTATGTTATTCTTGCTTCAACAGTTTTCGCAATTGTCGTTAGGAATAAGATTAACTATTTACGAACGTCATTATTTTTATTTGACACCATAGGCATTGGTTTATATACAGTGGTTGGTATAGAAAAAGGTGTTAATGCAGGATTGCATCCCGCAATTTGCATTGCTTTAGGAACTATTACAGCAAGTTTCGGAGGTGTAATTAGAGATATATTATGTAATGAAATTCCTGTAATTTTCAGAAAGGAAATTTATGCAACGGCTTGTATCATAGGAGGCTTATCTTATTTTTTATTAAGGAAACTACCAATTGATTCAAACTTAGTATTTGCAATAGCAGGAAGTATAGTAATCATTATAAGGCTTTTAGCAGTAAAGTTCAAGATTGCATTGCCCAGTATTTATAAAAATTAAAAGGCCATGCGATTAAACATGGCCTTTTTATACAATTAAACTATAAAATTTTATTCTCCAGGAACTGGAAATCCTCGATCTCTCATAAGAGCTTCCATTTTGGCATCACGGCCTCTAAATAACTTATAAGCTTCTGCAGGATCCATTGAGTTTCTAGGTGCAAATAAATATTTAACTAATTTGTCTGCCATATCCTCATCATAGAATCCACCTGGTGCATCTTTAAATGCTTCGGCAGCATCAGCTGTTAGCACATCGGCCCACATATAG
>RCNB010001051.1_pt1 | contig 17666 bp, 18 predicted proteins | sample 2041321 | NCBI WGS metagenome assembly RCNB01 (sample SAMN09708232, study PRJNA481090) | Marine sediment metagenome, whole genome shotgun sequencing project. | reverse complement strand
CAGGCCGACCTGTCGATCAAACCTGAACCGGTCATGGATGCTCAGCATGTGGCTGATGCGGTGCTTCACATGGCCAATCTTCCGCTGTCTGCGAACATACAATTCATGACCGTTATGGCGACTGCCATGCCCTTTATCGGACGCGGGTAATCTGCTGAACACCAGGGAAAGACGGCTTTATGGCACAACTCCTCCGCGATTGTAGTACCAGCGACATTGAAGAAGAAGATGTGAGACGGTTTGATTACGAGGGTCGCACCTATGCGATCTATCATGGGCCAAACGGGGATTTCTTCGCAACGGACGGCTACTGCACTCATGAAAAGGCGCATTTGGGCGACGGGCTTGTCGACGACTACGAAATCGAATGCCCGCCGCATTTTGGAGCGTTTGACTATCGCACTGGGGAACCAACTGGCGCGCCTGCTTATGTCAGACTAATGACCTACCCCGTCTCCGTTGAGGAAGGTGCCGTGGTTATCGATATCGGTTGACGGAGAACAGACTTGGTCAGGTATCTTAGAAATCTCAGGGCACGTGTCGCCCCATCCAACAATAGAAAGTAGCTATGTCACAACAATTGTTCGATCTAACAGATAAAGCAGCGCTGATCACCGGTTCGTCACAGGGGATTGGCTTTGCGCTTGCCCGGGGGCTTGCGGCGGCTGGTGCTTCCATTGTTCTAAACGGGCGCGATACCAAGAAACTTGGCGATGCCGCAGAGGCGCTCTCGGCTGAGGGCGCCACGGTACATGTTCTTGCCTTTGACGCGACGGACCATGCTGCTGTAAAAACGGCTGTTGACGGGTTCGAGCAGGATACTGGCGCGATTGATATTCTGGTGAACAACGCAGGAATGCAATTCAGAACCGCGTTAGAGGATTTTCCCGCCGACATGTTTGCAAAACTGTTTGCCACCAATGTGTCGTCCGTCTTCAATGTGGGGCAAGCCGTTGCGCGCCACATGATCGGGCGCGGCGCAGGTAAGATCATCAACATCGCGTCGGTTCAGACATCGTTGGCGCGCCCCGGAATTGCCCCCTATACTGCAACCAAAGGTGCTGTGGGCAATCTGACCAAAGGCATGGCGACTGATTGGGCGCAGCATGGGCTGCAGTGCAACGCCATCGCGCCGGGTTACTTTGACACACCGCTGAATGCGGCTCTTGTCGCTGATCCGGATTTCAGCGCCTGGCTTGAAAAGCGGACCCCGGCGGGTCGTTGGGGCGAAGTCGAAGAGCTTGTCGGTGCGTGCATCTTCCTTGGATCGGCGGCGTCGGGTTTTGTGAATGGCCAGACGATTTATGTGGATGGCGGCATCACCGCCAGCCTTTAGGAGACATCAATGCGCGCAATCGTTATCCACGAAGCCAAAGACCTTCGTATCGAAGAAACAACGTTGGCCGAACCCGGTCGAGGCGAAGTTCAAATTCGTCTGGCGGCCGGTGGTATCTGCGGGTCCGACCTGCATTATTATAACCACGGTGGAATTGGGGCGATCCGATTAAAAGAACCGATGATCCTTGGCCATGAAGTCTCGGGCTATGTTGCGGCGCTGGGCGAGGATGTCAGCGATCTGGAGATTGGCGATCTGGTTGCCGTTTCGCCATCAAGACCCTGCAGATCTTGCCAATATTGTCAGTTGGGCCGACACAACCATTGCGAAAACATGCGGTTCTATGGTTCGGCCATGCCGTTCCCGCATATTCAGGGGGCGTTCCGCGAAGCTTTGGTGGCAGATGCCAGCCAATGCGTCAAAGCGGATGGGCTGAGCGCCGCAGAGGCCGCCATGGCAGAGCCGCTGTCGGTCTGTTTGCACGCGACGTGTCGCGCAGGAGAGATGCTGGGCAAACGGGTTTTGATCACCGGTTCCGGTCCTATCGGAACACTCTGTGTATTGGCCGCAAAATCAACCGGGGCGGCGGAAATTGTTGTCACCGACCTTGTCGATTCGGCGTTGGAATTTGCCACAAATGTTGGCGCGGGCAGGGTGATCAACGTTGCGACTGACCCAAGCGCTTTGGCGGCCTATCAGATCGGGAAGGGTTATTTCGACGTTCTGTACGAATGCTCGGGCGCCGCACCGGCCTTGGCATCGGGAATAGCCGCGATGCGTCCTCGTGGTGTTGTTATGCAGCTGGGCCTTGGCGGTGACATGAATATTCCGATGCAGGCGCTCACCGCAAAAGAGCTGGATTTGCGTGGCTCATTTCGATTTCACGAGGAATTCGGGATGGCGGTTAACTTGATGCAGCAAGGCATAATTGATGTGAAACCGTTGATCTCTCATACGGTTTCATTTGAGGATGCGGTTAAGGGTTTCGAACTTGCAAATGATCGAAGCAAAGCAATGAAAACCCAGATCCGGTTTTCATGAACGAATTCCGGACCGAGCAGCAATTGTCAAAGGACAAGGCCAATGTCATTTTTCGAAGTCTTTGACCCGGTGTTTGCCACCTATGCCATCGGGAATGCACTAGTCACCTGAATTCAAAACGACAATGAAGAGACGGGCGGGCATATGATTGCGGCTTCAACGCAACAGCGTGTCCGCGATGAAATAGCCATAGTGCAGTGAGGTGATCTGCCGGGCAGTTCCAATTTTCCAAAACGCCTGACACCACTAGCCTTCTATCGGCTATGTTGCGTGGCTGAGTGATCCGCCGTCTGTACAGAGTGAAACAGGTGGGTGAACGTTGCCGCTCCTAGGATCGGAATAAACAGGTTTACCAGCGGAATCGAGAGCGGCACCGCCATCAGTGTCCCCGCCAGCCAGACCTTACCCAGATGTCGCGCTCGCAGCGCTTTGGCCCGGTCGCGCCCAATGCGGCGCATGGCGGCAAGTGTGAAATATTCGCGCCCGAGTAGAAATCCATTGAGGGCCCAGAATATCAGCGGCGCGACCGGAGCGAACATAAAATAGAGCACAATCGCCAGAATATTGGCCGCGATCAGAACCCCGAGAAAGTTAATCGTATCCTTCAGTGCGTCGCCAAAGGGCACTTTTGCCACGGATGGCAGGTCTGAGTAATGGCGGTCTTCCACCGCCTGAGCCACTTCGTCCAGAAACATTGAAGTGATGGCTGAGGCGACCGGAACCATCAGGAAGATAGACAGGAACATCATCAGAAACAGCGAGGACCAACTGACCAGATCGTCGAGCCATGTCACCTCGCCAATAAGGGGCAGGAAGACCTGCTCGCCTGTCATCCAGTCCAGAAACCACACAAATCCAGAAGTTGCCCCGATCAGCAGGGCAATTGTCAACCCGATCCCGAGCCAAAGAACCCGGCGAAAACGGGGATCGCCGAACTGGCCAAGCGCTTTGAGGAATGCTGAGAGGATCATGTGTCTTGCCAGATTGTGAGAGCTTCAACATCCGGGCGCGGGCGCTCTGGCGGAGCGGCCGTTTCGGTCCCCAGATGGATAAGACCAGCGATGCGCTCATGTGAAGCCAGGCCCAGACCTTCGGTCATGAAGACCCGGTCATGTGATGGCCAGCCAGACAGCCAGTTGGCTCCCCAGCCAGCGGCAAGGGCGGCATTCAGCAAGGCAAGACACACAGCCCCGGCGGAATAGGTTTGTTCCAGCGCCGGAATTTTTTCGGACGGCGTTTGCACCTCGATCACAGCAACCGCCAAATGGCCAACGCGGATCGGGGCATGGCCTTTGTATATCTTGTCGTCAGGCAACCCCAGATCGTTGCCGCGAGCCTCTGCAAGATCAGCCAGCCGAAGCAAGGCGGCGCGCCCCAAAACAACAAACCGCCAAGGCTCCAGCTTGCCATGATCCGGGCTGCGCGCAGCGGCGGTCAGGATGGTCATCAGCTCATCTCGGACAGGAACTGGAAGTCCAAGCGTTTTGGCCGGTCGAGATCGGCGTGTCAGCAGAAACTCAAGCGCTGCTGGGTTGGGATTGGGCATTAGTGACGCCTTTTTGCATTTTCTCGTTCTTATCTCAGGTGCCGAAGTGGAAATATCAAGCCGGAAAAGAAAACGCGTCCGTCGGGCCGTTCATTTCAAGTGCAACGATTCTGTCATTGAGTTTGAGAAGCGTTAGTAGAACCCTCAAGCTTCAGGCGCCGCGCTTGGCTCAGAAAAAGACGAAACGCTTTTCTCACCGCATGCTTTAGGCACCGTCAGCGTCACGTTTTGCGAAGGCGGGCCGAGCGGCAAGGCTGCAAGAAAAAACGGTGTATGCCCGTCGAAAACGGCGAATGCCGTCCGTCTTTTGTGTTCGGTGATTGAGCTAGGCTGACATATTCGTGCCGTGTGGTGACAAGTGGTGCGGTTCCCAGGAGCCCCTGGCTTTTCAAACAACCTGCGGACTTTGCAGACTTTTGCGATAAGCAGCCAACTCGCCGCCCTTTTTGTTGAAATGTGCATGTCGCAGCATCGATCACAAAGGCCTCAAAGCCCCACCTAACGCCCACTCTCAGACCACCAATCGCCTCGTACCGCCCACCACGGCCAGCACCCAGCACATATGGGTGCGCCACAAGACACTTAAGATCAGGTCCTGACATCAGGCGTCCAAGTGATGCCAGCGGATATGAGCGTCAGGAAAGTGTTTCAGTCTTTTTTTGAAAGTCCCTGCTGATATTTTGCTCTAGAAGGAGACTCAAAGGTGGGCCTGCAATGAAACGTTATCCTCGCAATATGATTGGCTATGGAGCCACCCCCCCTGATGCGGGCTGGCCCGGAGGGGCCCGAATTGCTGTGCAGTTTGTGCTGAATTACGAAGAAGGTGGCGAGAATAACGTCTTGCATGGCGATCCTGCGTCTGAGGCGTTTTTGTCAGAGATCGTCGGCGCCGCAGCATGGACCGGCCAGCGGCACTGGAACATGGAAAGCATCTATGAGTACGGCGCGCGCGCTGGATTTTGGCGGTTGCATCGGCTGTTCACGAAAGCCAGCATTCCGGTAACGGTTTACGGTGTTGCGTCCGCCTTGGCGCGCAGCCCGGAACAGGTTGCCGCAATGCAAGAAGCAGATTGGGAGATCGCTAGCCACGGCCTCAAATGGATTGAATACAAGGATTACCCGGCAAACGCTGAGGCGGCGGATATGGTGGAAGCGATCCGTCTGCACACTGAAGTTACGGGGCGCGCTCCACAAGGATGGTATACCGGCCGCTGCTCAGAAAACACGGTCACGCTAGCAGCTAAAACCGGGCAATTCGCCTATGTTTCTGACGCCTATGATGACGATCTGCCTTATTGGCTTCGCGTGGGCGACAGGGACCAGCTGATCATTCCCTATACGCTTGATGCAAACGACATGCGCTTTGCCACGCCGCAGGGGTTCAATTCGGGTGATCAGTTTTTTGCCTATCTGCGCGACAGCTTTGATGCCCTTTACGCCGAAGGGGTTGAGGGCGCCGCCAAAATGATGTCAATCGGATTGCACTGCCGACTGATCGGTCGGCCCGGACGGGTACAGGCGCTCGCGCGGTTCATTGATTACATTCGGGGGTTTGAGGGCGTCTGGTGCGCCCGTCGCATCGATATTGCGCGGCATTGGCAAGTGCATCACGCGCCAATTACTGCGTCAGGATGTTTACCGTCGCAGATGGACAAGGCAACGTTTGTCGAAGCCTTCGGTGGCGTGTTCGAACATTCTGCATGGATCGCTGAGCGAGCATTCGATCTCGAACTTGGGCCAGCGCACAACAGCCCTGTCGGAGTACACTCTGCCCTTGCCCGAATGTTTCGCAGCGCCAGTCCTGACCAGCGAATGAGCGTGCTGATCGCGCACCCCGATCTGGCCGGGAAATTGGCGACTGCCAAACGTCTGACTGCGGAAAGCACGGCTGAACAGGCAGGTGCAGGGCTTGATGCTTTGACTGCAGAGGAACATAGCGCGTTCACCTCGCTCAACACAGCTTATGTCAAAAAGCACGGGTTTCCGTTTATCATTGCGGTTCGTGACAACACCAAAGCCAGTATATTGACGGCCTTTCAAACGCGACTGGACAACGATACTGACACCGAATTTGAAACCGCCTGCAAGCAGGTTGAACGCATTGCCGAATTGCGTCTGAAGGAACTTCTATGAGTTATGCATTTCCCCCGGGCGGACTGCCGGACCAATCTGTACACCCAGATGGGACGGCGATTTTTACTGAAAGCTATGCCGTTCTCCCCGCGTTGACGATGCGTGATATCGTGACCAGCGAATTGCCCGGCTGGCATGGTGCGCGGACATGGATTTTGGCCCGACCTCTCAGCGGGTTTGCCGAGACTTTTGCGCAATATGCAGTTGAGCTTTCCCCGGGTGGGGGCAGCGAAACACCCGAGCCCGATCCCGACGCTCAGGCAGTCCTGCTTGTTGCCAGCGGCAACCTGACACTGGTGCTGGACGGCGTTTCACATGCGCTCACAACAGGCAGCTACGTGTATATGCCGCCGGGAACGGAGTGGTCGCTGAAAAATACCGGCACAGACACGGCGCAATTCCACTGGGTCCGCAAACAATATGAACCGGCACCCGGTTTGGAGGCCCCGGACGCATTTGTGACGTCCGACGGAGACGTGGCGCCGACTGAGATGCCCGACTGCAATGGCGTCTGGGCAACAACGCGGTTTGCCGACCCGGGTGATCTGCGCCACGACATGCATGTGAATATCGTCACTTTTCAGCCAGGTGGCTGCATTCCTTTTGCTGAAACGCACGTTATGGAACACGGGCTTTATGTGTTGCAAGGCACTGCTGAATATCTGCTCAACAAAGACTGGGTTAGCGTCGGCCCCGGCGACTTTATGTGGTTGCGCGCTTTTTGCCCTCAGGCCTGCATTGCCACCGGAACCGAGCCGTTTCGCTACCTGCTTTACAAGGACGTGAATCGCCACCCCGCGCTCTAAAATCAGGTCATACCTCTCGAACATTCAGGTGGCAGAATCGGCGCCAAACATGCTAGGTTTAGCGTCATGGCGCAACCTGACCCCCATATCGGCGAAAATCGCCCTGTTATCCGGCAGTTGGATGACGCTGCCATAAATCGTATTGCGGCAGGTGAAGTTGTCGAACGCCCGGCCTCTGCGGTCAAAGAGTTGATCGAGAATGCGATTGATGCAGGCGCCCATCGGATTGATGTGGCGGTTGCAGATGGCGGTAAAACTCTCATCCGGGTCACTGATGATGGTTGTGGCATTGCGCCGCAGGATTTGGCGCTGGCTCTGTCGCGCCACGCAACTTCGAAAATCGACGGTTCCGACCTGCTGAATATTCAGACCTTTGGCTTTCGCGGCGAGGCATTGCCCTCATTAGGGGCTGTCGGGCGACTGACGATCACTTCACGGATGATCGGACACGATGCCGCGCAAATATCGGTTCAGGGCGGCGAGATGGGGCCCGTCAAGCCGGCAGCGCTAAACGCAGGCACAATCGTCGAATTACGTGATTTGTTTTATGCGACCCCTGCGCGGCTCAAATTCATGCGGACTGATCGAGCCGAAGGGCAGGCAATCGCAGATGTTCTAAAACGTCTAGCAATGGCCGAGCCGTTCATCAGCTTTACTTTGCGTGATGTATCTGGAGGTGGAGAAGGGCGTGTAACTTTTCGTGCCGACGCAGAGACGGGGGATCTGTTTGACGCTTTACATGGTCGCTTGCGATCAGTTCTGGGTCGAGAGTTCGCGGACAATGCACTGAAAATAGATGCAGACCGCGAAGGCTTGCATCTGACAGGATATGCCGCCTTGCCAACCTACTCGCGCGGCTCTGCTGTGACGCAGTATCTGTTTGTGAATGGGCGTCCGGTCAAAGACAAGCTGCTGGGTGGCGCATTGCGGGGGGCCTATTTCGATTTTCTTTCACGCGACAGGCACCCGGCGGCAGCCCTGTTTCTGGACTGCGACCCGCATCTTGTCGACGTGAACGTGCACCCCGCAAAATCCGAAGTGCGATTTCGCGACCCCGGCATTGCCCGTGGTTTGATTGTCTCTGCGCTTCGCCATGCCCTTGCAGAGGCAGGACATCGGGCGTCCAGTACCGTTGCGGACGCGGCGTTGGGGGCAATGAACCCAGAGCCAACAGGGGCGCGTGTCTATCAGATGGATCGGCCGTCAGCGGGATCACATGCTCCGGTTTTTCAAGAAACGGCGCCAGTGTTTGGCCGAGTTGAGATGCCACGCGATGACGTCGGGTCGGAAACAGACATGCAGCCGACTGAATACCCGCTGGGTGCGGCGCGCGGACAGGTGCACGAGAATTATATTATTGCACAGACCGCAACTGGCATGGTCATCGTGGACCAGCATGCAGCGCACGAGCGCCTCGTCTACGAAAAACTCAAACGCCAGATGGCTGAGAGCGGTGTTGCGGCTCAGGCGCTGTTGATCCCTGAAATCGTCGAGCTGTCAGATGCGGATTGCGCCCGGTTGATAGACGCTGCCGACCAGTTGAAAGAATTTGGTTTAACCATTGAACCATTTGGGGGGAGCGCCGTAGCAGTGCGTGAAACACCGGCCATTCTGGGCGACGTGAATGCCCGTGCCCTTGTGCTGGATATCCTGGATGAGCTAGCTGATCAGGGCGAAAGCAGCACCGTATCAGCGCGCATTGAGGCGATCCTGAGCCGGGTAGCTTGCCATGGATCAATCCGGTCAGGCAGGTGGATGCGGGCTGAAGAAATGAACGCGCTTCTGCGCGAGATGGAAGCAACGCCTCATTCCGGCCAGTGCAATCATGGGCGCCCCACTTATGTAGAATTGAAACTGGCAGACATCGAACGGTTGTTTGGACGCACATGATTGAGATTGCAGGACAAACCTATTCGTTGGATGATCCATTGCTGATCGCGGGTCTGGTTGGCGCGGCATTGGTATTCCTGATGTTCGTACTGTTGATCATGGCCGTGCGATCAGCGTCCGCGTCAGCCAAAATGGCCGCGCCGCTGTCCCAACAGATGGGTCTTCTGGGACAGAATGTGCAACAGCTGGGCATGGGGCAGGAACAGTTGCGCGGCGGGCTGCAAACTGTGTCAGACACGCAGGCCAATGCACAGGCCCAGGTGATCCAGACGATGGAGGCGCGCCTGTCTTCGGTCCAGCAACAAATGAACGACCGACTGGCTGACAACGCGATAAAATCAGCGCGGTCGCTGACCGAAATGCAGGAACGGATGCGTGAGACATTACATGGTTCGTCAAAGCAGACCACGACGTCCCTCACGCAGCTTCAGGAGCGTTTGGCTACTATAGATAAAGCCCAGGAAAACATCACCAAACTGAGCGGCGATGTGCTGTCTTTACAGGATATTCTGAGCAACAAACAAACCCGAGGGGCATTTGGGGAAATCCAGTTAAATGACATCGTTTCGAAGGCTTTGCCTAAGGACAGCTATGCGTTGCAGGCCACACTGAGCAATGGCAAACGGGCAGACTGCCTGATCCATCTGCCCAACCCGCCCGGACCAATTGTGATTGACAGTAAGTTTCCATTGGAGGCCTACGAAGCCCTCAGGAAGGCCAAAACCGACTGGGAACTGAACGAGGCGGCCAAGGCGATGCGCATCGCCGTTAAGGCTCATATCAAGGCGATTTCGGACAAATATATCATAGACGGAGAAACCGCAGACGGGGCGCTGATGTTTTTGCCGTCCGAGGCAGTTTATGCAGAATTACACTCCAACTTTCCCGAATTGGTACGCGAGGGTTTTTCAGCCCGTGTCTGGATTGTTTCGCCGACCACATGCATGGCCACGCTCAATACCATGCGTGCGATCCTGAAAGATGCCCGCATGCGCGAACAGGCAGGGGCCATTCGTAAGACGTTGAAAATGCTACACCGGGATGTGGAAATTGTTGTCGAGAAGGTGGACAAGCTGAATACCCATTTCGGACAGGCGCGTGCGGATCTTGACGGGATCAATGTCGCAGCAGAGCGGGCCGGGAAACGTGCGACCAGGCTGGACAACTTCGATTTTGAAGAACTTTCTCCGGATGATGTGGGCAATGTTGTTCCATTGACCAAACCTGACCCTTAAACCACCCGGCGGTACTCCACGCCACAGCAGATCTGATGACAAGGAGAAGGCCAAGCTGGTAGCTGCCACCAATACGTCCCATCGTTGCCGCCCTTTTTAGCCATGATTGCGGTTTAATCTACTACAACCCTACTGACGCAATGTGTCAGTAGAAGCTTGTCACTGGGCTGAGCCGCTGGGATATATGTCGACCATTGCAAGGCGGGTGGGTTTTATCGTGAAACGCATGTCCAACACCCCAAAAGGAGCTGCTGGAAAGGTCAGGCGGAAAAGCACGCATTTTGCCGTTTTGCTGGGCACCGCGAGATGACTCGCGACCCTCGGCTCATGCTCATTTTGCAGAAATTTAGTGCAACAGTTGTGTCAGATCCGCAGGAATATCTGTGCGATGCGAGGGATCAGGCCTTTGAATTTCAGCGGCGCGTCCGTCACAGCCAGGCAAATACAATCAACTCCTTCAGCGGCAACTGGAGTGTGGTGCAGGTGTTCGTCAGCAGTCTCGACGTCGCCTCGTCCAAAGTGGTCGTCTTCGTCCAGAAATGCACCCTGAAGAACCAACGTCAATTCATTGCCATTATGGCCATGGTGGGGCATGGCAGATCCAGCAGGGATATACAGAAGACGGGCTGTCGCATCTGATGTCGTGGGCAAGATCGCTTGTTTTACGCCCATGCCGACAGGGCGCCATTGGATTGCGTCAAGATCGCCGCCAACATAATCCTGAAGCGGCCCGGGGAGAACACCGGGCCGAAAGGCGCGTGGCGTCTCACTTGGTGCGTTTCCGGAGATCAGAGCCATAGTCGACGCCAGACTGTCGGGACTCAGTTGTGCACCAACGTCATCTTGAAGCAGAGCGCCCCCAACTGCGTCATAGCTTTCGGCGCCGGCCCGGCAGATATCGCACAGCGAAACATGCGCGGCGACGATCAAATTGAATGCCTCAGGGAGTGATCCTGCGGCGTAGGCCATCAGGATGTCATCACTCAGGTGGTGCTTGATTTCTTGGTTCATGCTCATGTTCACTTCATTGAATGGCGCAACCGTTCCAGCGCTAACCTAATTCTCGATTTGATCGTGCCCAGAGGAAGCCCGGTCTCATCAGCAATTTCACTGTGCGACAGATCGCCATAATAGGCCCTTTTTACGAGGTCCCGCTGGGCAGCGGGCAGGGCGGCCAGAGCACGCCTCAGTTTTTCACTTTCTTGTTGCAGGGTCAGGACGTCTTCCTGATCCGGCTCAGCCTCGGGACCCCAGTTCAGGTCTTCGGGTTCGGGCCGTCGTTGTTTGCGCAGGGCATCAATCTTGCGGTTCCGTGCAATGGTAAAAATCCATGTCGCCACCGAAGCACGGGCAGGGTCAAACATATGCGCCTTGCGCCACAGCGTCGCCATGACCTCTTGTGCGCATTCTTCCGCCAATGCGTGGTCGGCCCCTGACTTCATCAGGAAGGCTTTGACCCGTGGGGCAAAATGCGCGAACAACTCAGCAAAAGCCACCTGATCCTGACGATCCCGAATGCGGGCCACCTGATCCGCCCATAAAAGTCGTTTGCTGTTATCTTTGCTGCTCACAGTTGCTTTTCCCGGCGCGCGTTTGTGCAGCGCCGACTTATCTCGGGCTGCGATCCTCATGACAGGAGGTACAGCAGGCGCGGTTAAAGGTTCAAGCTCTGTTAACATATGAGACATACGCGGCGCAGGTCGGTCTGGATCACTGAATGTTGTTTTTCTTTCTAATCCGTTTTCAATCTCGCTACGTAAGTATGGGTAAGTAGAAAACAATTCTGATGGAGTGAAACGGGGATGCCATTTGAAGCGGGTTTGGGTGCGCCCAAAAAGATTGCGGTGATTGGCGCCGGAATTTCAGGAATGGGTGTGGCCCATGCGTTGGCCGAAAATCATCACGTGTCTCTATTTGAGGCGGAACCGCGTTTGGGAGGGCACGCACGCACTGTCGTTGCGGGCAAACAGGGTGATCAGCCCGTCGACACCGGATTCATTGTGTTCAATTATGCCTGTTATCCCCACATGGCAGATCTGTTCGCCAAACTGGATGTCCCGGTTATTAAAAGCAATATGAGCTTTGGTGCCTCAATCGACGGGGGACGTATAGAATACGGGCTGGCCAGTCTGCGTGCATTGTTTGCGCAAAAAACAAACGCTCTGAATCCGCGGTTTCTGGCCATGGTCCGCGACATCTTGCGTTTCAACAAACACGCCCTGAGCGTTGCCGAGGACAAGTGCCTGACAGTGGCAGGTTTGCTGGAAAAACTGGGCACTGGTCCGTGGTTCCGGGACTATTATCTCTTGCCGCTATCGGGGGCAATCTGGTCGACGCCGACGCAAAAGATCATGGATTTTCCGGCCCACGCCATGGTTCGGTTTTTCGAGAATCACGCGCTGCTGAATCACACCGGCCAGCATCAATGGTACACTGTCGACGGCGGATCGACCCAATATGTAAGGCGATTGGGCGCTGCTCTGCAGGCTCAAGGTATCGTCATGCGGTTGAGTACCCCAGTGCAGGCTGTGCGCCGTGACGCAATGGGTGTCTGGATCAAAAGCCATGGTGCGGACCAAGTGCGATTTGATGAGGTGGTGTTCGCGACGCATTCCGACGACAGTCTGGCGATGCTTGCCGATCCAAGTGGGCAGGAACAGGCTGCATTGAGTGCAGTTCGATATCAACCCAACGACATAATCCTGCACCGAGACGAAAGTCTGATGCCCAAGCGGCGCGCGACATGGTCAAGCTGGGTCTATACCGAGGATGCCGGACCGCGCGAAGACAAGATTGACCTGACCTACTGGATGAATTCATTGCAGCCGATTCCGATGAATGACCCGCATTTTGTCACACTGAACACCAAACGCACGATCCGCGAAGAGATGATTTATGATCAGGTCACCTTGCGCCATCCGGTGTATGATCTGGCGGCACTGGATGCCCAATCGGCTGTGCGCGGCTTTAATGGCACAAACCGGACTTGGTATTGTGGCGCATGGATGCGGAATGGATTTCACGAGGACGGATTGGCCAGCGCGATTGAGGTTGCCCGTGCGATCCGCGTGCGCGACGAGCAATTGGCGGCGGCGTGACGCGGACGGTCGACCATATTGCGGGCCAGACCTTTCACGGTCGCAAGGGTGATGTGCAAAACGCATTCCGCTATTCGGTGGACTATGTATTGCTCGAGCCAGAAGTTGACAGCGACATGCCTGGGCTGTTTTCGCGCAACCGGCGCAATGTGCTTTCCCTGCACGACAGCGATCATGGCGGCGCACCCAAGGCAGGAACCGGTGCAGTTTGGGTGCGTGATGTCTTGGAAAAATACCAGGTACTGGGCATCGGATCGATCTTGCTATTGGCGCAGCCTCGGGTGTTTGGCCATGTCTTCAATCCGGTATGTTTTTGGCTCTGTTACGGTGAAACCGGTGATCTGATTGCCGTAATAGCTGAGGTAAGCAACACGTTTGGTGATCGACATTCCTACCTATGCCATCACGCTGATCTGTCTCCGATCAAGGCGGAGGACCAGTTGCCGGCGCAGAAGATCTTTCATGTTTCTCCGTTTCAGCCGGTTGGTGGCGGGTATCTGTTTCGCTTTGACATTCGCGAAGACCAGATCGGCATCTGGATAGATTATGACCGGCCCGAAGGTGGGCTTTTAGCGACGCTGACCGGGGCGCGCAGGCCGCTTACAAACGCGCGGATTCTGCGTTCCTTAGTGTGCCGTCCGTTTGGGTCGCGCCGCGTGCTAGGGCTGATCCACTGGCAGGCACTGAAACTTTGGTGGAAGAACGCCCATTATCGTCCACGCCCGACCCCTCCGTCAAAGGAAGTGTCCCGGTGATGACTGCGACCGCTGCCAGATTACCGTCTTTTGCATTGTTTGCAGCGCTGCTTGCCGCTGCGGGATTGCCGCTCTATATCCACGCGCCCAAGTTCTACGTCGACGAGTATGGGGTGTCGTTGGCGGCTTTGGGTGCGGTGCTGTTTGGGCTGCGCCTGCTTGACGTGGTGCAGGACCCACTGTTGGGGCGGTTAGCCGAGACGTTGCGGCATCACCGGGCGCCAGCGGTTGCCATTGCATCGACGATCATCGCGGTTGCGATGATCGGACTTTTTGCCGTGACGCCACCAATCCCGCCGCTGATCTGGTTTGGGCTGATGCTGACCTTGGTGTTCTCGGCATTCAGCTTCCTCACGATCAATTTCTACGCGCAGGGGGTAACCAAAGCCGGAACTCTGGGCGGTCTGGGCCATCTAAGGCTGGCGCGCTGGCGAGAAACCGGCGCTTTGCTGGGCGTCTGCATTGCTGCGATCGCGCCAATTATTCTTGGAGCATGGATGGAAACTCCGTTTGCAGGATTTGCGGCAGGTTTTTCGGTCTTAGCGGTGGCAGCGGTTATGGGGATGCGGTCGGAATGGGGGGCATCCGAGACGGCGCCATCTGCCGGCTTTGGCCCGATCCTGTCTGATCCGGTCACGCGGCGCCTCTTGCTGATCGCGCTCATTAATGCCGCTCCTGTTGCGGTCAGCTCGACGCTTTTCCTCTTCTTTGTAGAAAGCCGTCTTGCGGCGCCGGGTTTTGAGGGACCGCTCTTGTTGTTGTTTTTCCTGTCTGCTGCTTTGGCGGCTCCGGTCTGGGGCATGTTGGCCGAGCGGTGGGGCGCGAAACCGACCCTGCTTGCGGGCATGGTCCTCTCGACTATTGCCTTTGCATTCGCAGTTCTATTGGGACCGGGAGACTGGCCAGCATTTGCACTCATCTGTGTGGCGTCGGGCGCGGCACTTGGCGCGGACATGACCCTGTTGCCCGCCATATTCGCGGATCGAATGGCACGGGTTTCTCCGTCAGCGGCTGAGGGCTTTGGTCTTTGGTCGTTTGTATCAAAATTCACACTGGCATTTGCTGCGGTGACTTTGCTGCCTTTGCTTGAGGCATCCGGGTTTCAGGCGGGTCCAGACAATACAGAAACCGCGCTGGGGACATTGGGGCTACTTTATGCTGCCGTGCCATGCGCATTGAAAGTGGTGGCGATCGTCTTTCTGATCGCCACAGATTTGACGGAGACCTGAACCATGGATGTCTTGTTCTACTTGATCGCGGGAGCCGCGCTGGTTGTTGGATTTGATGCGCTCCGGCGACGTTTTACTGGTTTTACGGCGCAACGGCCCAAGGACTATGTCAACGGACAGCCGCAGTTTGATCTTCGCCACCACCTGAACGGGGCAATCGCCTGCGAAGGTGTAATATATGGGCCTCTGGGGCGCGTGACATCGCGTTTTGTCGGAGATTTTGATGCGCATTGGAGCGGCAACACAGGTGTGATGAAAGAAAGGTTTCAGTACGACAATGGCGACGTGCAAGATCGTGAATGGCATTTGCAGATCGGCAACGATGGTCAGATCAAAGCAAATGCACCAGATGTGGTAGGGGAAGGTTCGGGTTGGCAATGTGGTTCATCCGCGCAGCTAAAATACCGTATTCGTCTGCCCGCAACGTCTGGCGGTTATGAATTGGACACTGTGGACTGGATGTATCTAACGCCCAACGGCACAGTTGTGAACCGCAGTCAGTTCCGCAAGTACGGCATCAAAGTGGCCGAGTTGGTGGCCACGATGCGGCTCAAGGAAGCCGCATGATTGACTGGCAAGGAAAACGATATTGGCTGGTTGGCGCAAGTGAAGGATTAGGGGCAGCGCTGGCGCATGTCGTGAGCCGGTCCGGTGCTGAGGTGATTGTCTCGGCAAGGTCCGCCGACCGACTGGCAACGCTGGTCGATGAATTGCCGGGTAAGGCCTCTTATCAGGTGATGGATGTTGCGAATATGGACAGCGTGCGCGCTGCTGCGGATGCGATTGGCGAGGTCGACGGCGTTGTGTTTCTGGCGGGTGTCTATTGGCCGATGAAATCGTCAGATTGGAATGTCGAACAGGCCAACGCGATGGCAGATATCAATTTTACTGGTTTGCTGCGGGTAATGGGTGTCGTTGTGCCTGAGATGGTCAAGCGGGATACAGGCCATATTGTGATCACCGGGAGTCTGTCCGGATTTCGAGGGTTGCCCGGCGCGATAGGCTATGCTGCGTCTAAGGCGGGGACGATGGCACTGGCGGAAAGCATGTATGCTGACCTTCGCAAAACCGGCGTCAGGGTTCAGGTTGCCAATCCTGGCTTTTTAAGGACACGGCTGACGGAAAAGAACGACTTTGCCATGCCGTTTATCATGGAACCCGAAGATGCGGCACAAGAGATGTTTGAGCACATGAATTCGGATCATTTCAAGAAGAGTTTTCCGAGAGTATTCTCGTGGCTGTTTCGTCTTAGTCAGTTCATGCCTGACTGGATGTATTACCGACTATTTGCGTGAGATCAAAGACGGCCCCCTGCGAAATGGCGTCAAGATATGTTATATTCATCGGCAGGAGGCTTTGGCATGTTAGACATTTCAACGGGGCAAATCGCACAGATAATTCTGATGGGGCGCGAACTGGGGCGGGCCGAAGGTGAACTGCGCGGCTTGATTGATAGGCTCAATGAAGATGCTCAGGCGGAACTCGTGGCCATCATGTGGATCGGGAGAGGCAGCTTTGAGCCGGAGGATCTGGCGGAAGCAGTCGTGACCGCAAAGCGCGAGGCGTCGACGCCTACGGCAGACTATCTGATTGGCACACCGCATATGTCCGACCATCTCGAAAATGGGCTGGAAGCGCTCGGAATTTCTGCCTCGGATGAGGAAGATGACCTTCTGTCACCGCACTGAGCCGATTGGCGTCAGAGTGTTTTGATGTGCCGTTCAAATGTTGCGCCAGCACGACCCCATACCCCCTCGGCAAGATCATTTAATGTCAACAGAGACGGCAAAAGCTGGTCGGCAAAATCCTGCGAGCTTTCTACAGGAAGCATCGAGGGCAAATTGTCGATTGCAGTCACATCCAACGGCGGGTTTTCATGCACGCGCAATGCGGGAACGTCCCACGTGGTTGTGCGGCCATAGACCTTGATCGGGGAAAAGTCGCTGTCCGGATCGCAAGCGATATCACCTATCACTGATAATAATCTATAGTCAGTCTTTGTGCTGGCGGGCACAAAGACGGGCGTGCCGGGGCGTGCGAGGATGCAGTTCAAAAAGATATCATGCGCCAGCACTTCGGGGAACGGCCCACCGTGGGCGGTTTCGGCCATATCCCATTTGGTCACGGCGACGTCCATCGCGCTACAGAGATCAGACGCACCTGTGCCGACCCGGCCCAACGCGCCGATAACAAGTGCGCTCGGGCGTTCGGGCCCGATGGCGTTTAATTCGGATGCCAAATCTTGCTGCAGATGCACGGAACTTTCATAGACACTCACCCGATCAGGGATGCCGCCACGTTGTTGCGCGGCCCAGCATTTCAGCGCGACGGCGGCACCGGCATATCCCGCCCAATACCCAAAGGCGGCAACGCGGCGGCCAACCTCGTCCACCAGATATTCCAGATCATAAAGGGTTCCGCCGCCGGCTTTGAAGCGTTTGAGCAGGATCTGGCCATCGGGCTGGCCCTTGTAAGCGTGACCAAAAAGGATGTGTCGATGAGAAAGGGGAGAAAGGTCCTCGGGCAATTCCTTTAATCCGAAGATGATAGCGTCGGCAGGGGCCTCAGGCCAGCGGTTCTCTGGTGCGATTGCACAG
>RCNB010001050.1_pt1 | contig 17666 bp, 17 predicted proteins | sample 2041321 | NCBI WGS metagenome assembly RCNB01 (sample SAMN09708232, study PRJNA481090) | Marine sediment metagenome, whole genome shotgun sequencing project. | reverse complement strand
AAAAAAAACTAACCAATCCAACCTACTAAGATCGTTTAGATCTTTCTTTTTTAGTACGTTCTTTTTTGTGCTTACGTTGTTTCATTTCCTTGCGCTTAGACATTTTCTCGAATTTCTCAAACTGCTCTTTAGAAAGAATACTTTTCATTTGTTTCTTATGGGCTATTTGATTGTCTAGCCGCTCATTCATTCTATTAAAGCGTTCGTCTTTAGAAGGTTTTTCGCTTTTTTTATTTTGTCTCATTTTTTTATGAGCTTTCATTTTGGTTTGTCGCTCTTTTGCTTTTACCAAATTGATTTTTTGAATGTCACGTTGTTGTGCTTCAGTCAAATCTAAATCAAGAGTCATTTTTTTGGTTCGTACAGTGGCCATTTCTTCTGGACTAAAATCACTGTTTTTATGAATTCTTTCTTGCTTTTGGTGATTGCCTTCTCTTTTTTTATCACCTTGAGCAGTGGCTTGCAATGTTGCAAAAGCCAATGCAATTAATACTAATTTTTTCATTTGTTTTGTTTTTAGTTATATAGTTAAGACTAAATCAACTTTTAATAGTTTAAATGAAATGGATTATTTAACTATTGATTAACAGTCTTTGCCAAAGTGATAAGATTTAGAGTGGTTTGATAAAGGCTTTCATTTTCCATTTTACTTTTAAGCCATGCGTAAAAACTCATTACAAAAATATCTTCTTGGTGTCTATCAATCCATGTGAAGGAAGCTTTAACTTTAGTACGAAACGGAGCTTCAGAAACCATTTCGGGGTTTTTATGATAGTTTTCAATCAGTAAAATATAGTTGATTGCTCTGTTTTGCTGGATATTTTTTAAATAATCAAAGTGTGCTCTTTTAAAGCTTGTTATCCTGGAATCAACTAATTCAATGTTTTGAAGCTCAATGTGTAGTAATATTTCAATTATGTTTTTTTTAATAACCCATTCTATTCCTGCTTTTTTAATATACCATTGATCCGTATGGTACAATTTTGAGAATATACCATGTGCTTTTTTATATTCCCCTTTTTGAAAATAAAATGTTATTAGACTGAGATTTACATTTAATAGAGAGTCAGTGTCTGGATGGTTTTTATTTGCAATTGATTCTATAGTTTCAATTGCTTCTTCTTGTTTGTTAGAGTAGTTTAGGTTTAAGGCTAATAGTAGATTATATTTTAATTTAAAAGAGTTATAATGTTTGCTTTTTTTCTCCTGCATTAATAGGTGCATTTGTTTTAGATAATGCATGGAATCAATAAATTTTTTATTCCTGAATAAAGTATTTGCAATCTGATATACAACATGAATGTGAAAGTATAGTTGCTTGTTTTTATGTTTATGTGCTTGTATAGATTGATAAGTATTAATTAAAAAAGGCTCTATCCGCAGATAGTCATTTGTTACAAAGGCAGAAATACTAACTATGGTGATTAATTGATATAATGATTTAAACGACAAAGATTCATTAAGATTAATATTATGTTCTTTGAGTGTGTTATTTAAAATGTTTTCAAAATCTAATATTTCTCCATCAAAGGTGATTTCATTAATCACTTGCCTAATTTTTGCATATACAATGTTTAATTGGTTTTCGATATGATGATTTTTTTGATTCTCTTGAAACTTGATAATTAAATTATCAATGTCTATTTGGGAGTAAGAATAAGAGTATTGAATTTGAGTGTGATAAATTTCACTTAATAAGGCAAATAGGTAATGCTCTTTCGCTAAAGTTTCTGCCTTTTTTAAAATATTATATGCGACCCTAAATTGTTTTTGTTGCAAAAATGTTCTTGACGCTAAAATGTATTTAATTATCTGCATGTCAATGGAGTTCTCTTCTTCCAGATTTGAGTTTGCAACAAATTCTATTAATGATTGGTATAGCCTTTTTCTTAGAGCGTGATAAGCATTTTGTTTGTTGCCTTTATAAAGTTTTAAGCAGATTTCCTTTGAGTCTAATTCGTCTTTAACTATTAATTTAAAGAGCTGGGTGTTTTTTATATCATTTCGTTTGTTCTTTTTTTCTAAATAACTAATGAATCGCTGTTGTTCATCTATTGAGAAGGCAGTAATAATATCATTTAATTGATTCATTATATCGTCAGTAAAAAATTATAAAAGTTATTAATATAGGTAAATATAGTTAATAAAGTAGTAAATAAATCGTCAGTAATAATGAAATATTTATTTTTTTGAACCTCACTTCTTTTGCATTTTTGCCATGTAATCATTAAAACAAAACATTATGAAACGTCATATTAAAGAAATTCTATTTGTAGTCGTACTTAGTTTAACTACAATTTATTCTAAGACTATTTCTAAAAAAATAATTAAGAGTTATAACAACTATATAACAACGATGGCCAATAACACATCTGGTCAGAACTTTTTTTAAAAGAATTAATATCGAATTTTAATCATTAAAACAAAAAATTATGGATTACAAAACAACTGTTTCTTTAGAAGAAACATTAGAATCACAAGAAGAGAAAAAATGCAGACCAGTTTTTGATCAAAAACCAACATCCGCATTTATTGGAGCATCGTGGGCAACATTGCTCATAGGAATGACCAGCTATTGTATTGGTTTATGGAATGCAGAAATGCAATTAAATGAAAAAGGATATTATTTTACAATTTTATTATTTGGTCTTTTTTCAGTTATATCTCTTCAAAAAGCAGTTAGAGATAAGTTAGAAGGCATTCCTGTAACCGACATATATTATAGTATTAGTTGGTTTTCTGCAGCGGCTTCAATAATACTTTTAGTAATTGGCCTCTGGAATGCAGACTTGTTATTGAGTGAAAAGGGCTTTTATGGAATGTCTTTTTTGCTAAGTATTTTTGCTGCCATTGCAGTGCAGAAAAATACAAGGGATGTTCAATATATTGAAAGAGAGGAATCCAAAGAAGTATAGTTAGGAAGCATATTTATATATAAGTATATAGATTTGTTTTGATGAATGGTTGGCTAACCAAAAAGCCTCAATGTAATACATTGAGGCTTTTGAAAATAATTGTTTCTTCTACTAGTATTAAATAATTTCAAATAATGAATTAATGTTGAAAAATGCTAACTTTGAAACAATGAAAACGAACAATATATATTATATGAAAAATCTAATTTTTATTCTTACACTTTTTGTATTTGTAAGCTCCTGCAATGAAGAAAAAAAGGAAACAAAAAGTAACGAAGAATCAGTGCAAACAACAATGGAGAAAAATTTGAGTAAGTATGTAAGTGTAAAACTTACTTCAGATTTAAGTAAACTTTCGGATAACGAACGCAAAATGATTCCAATTTTGATTAAGGCAGCCGATGTTATGAATGACTTATTTTGGTATGAGGCGTATGGTGATAATACGGAGTTATTAAAATCAATAACAGATACAGACTTAAAACGATTTGTAGAAATTAATTATGGTCCTTGGGATAGATTAGAAGGGAATGCTACTTTTGTTGATGGCGTAGGAGAAAAACCTGCTGGCGCAAATTTTTACCCAAAGGACATGACCAAGGATGAATTTGAAGCTGCAGATATTCAAGATAAATCAAGCATTTACAATTTTGTACGTCGTGATGAAAACGGAAAATTATTTTCTATTCCCTATCATAAACAATTTGAAACTCAAGTAAAAGAAGTATCAGCACTGTTGCTGGAAGCTTCTAAATTAGCAGATGATTCTGGATTAAAAACATATCTCGAGCTAAGATCACAAGCTCTTCTTGATGATAACTATCAACCAAGTGATTTAGCTTGGATGGATATGAAAACAAATACTTTGGATATTGTTATAGGCCCAATTGAGACTTATGAAGATCAATTATTTGGAAATAAAGCGGCGCATGAAGGCTATGTGCTAATTAAAGATCAAGAATGGAGTGCGAAATTAGCACGTTTTGCAAGCTTTCTACCAGAATTGCAAAGAGGCCTTCCTGTTGAAGAAGCTTATAAAAAAGAAGTGCCAGGAACAGATTCTGATTTAAATGCTTACGATGTTGTATACTATGCTGGCGATTGTAACTCAGGAAGTAAAACAATTGCTATTAATCTACCAAACGATGAAGAAGTGCAATTGCAAAAGGGTACACGTAGATTGCAATTAAAAAATGCAATGCGCGCAAAATTTGACAAAATATTACTTCCGATTTCTGAAGTTTTAATTGATGAGAGTCAACGTAAGCATATAACCTTTGACGCCTTTTTTGCTAATACAATGTTTCATGAAGTAGCGCATGGTTTAGGGATAAAGAATACACTTGACCAAAAAGGAACTGTTAGAAGTGCATTGAAAGAACACTCAAGTGCTTTGGAAGAAGGCAAGGCAGATGTTTTAGGTCTTTATATGGTTCAACAGTTACATGCAAAAGGCGAGATAGAAGGAGATATGAAAGATTACATGACAACCTTTATGACAAGTATTTTTAGGTCAGTACGTTTTGGTGCTTCAAGTGCACATGGAAAAGCGAATATGATTCGTTTTAATTTCTTTAAAGAGAAGGAAGCATTTAGCAGAAATGATAACGGAACTTATACAGTAAATTATGACAATATGATTGTGGCGATGAAAGATCTGTCTAATGTTATTTTAACGCTTCAAGGTAATGGAGATTATGACGGTGTGGCAGCTTTAGTTGCTGAAAAAGGAATTATTTCAGAAGTATTACAAGCCGATTTAGACCGTTTGAGTGCTGCTAATATTCCTGTTGATGTTGTTTTTGAACAAGGCATAGATGTTCTAGGACTATAATATCAAGACAGCTTTTTTATTTCTATTAATTAGTTAATATTTACAAAGTATCTAAAAATTCCTGAATTAGAGCATAACCTTCTGTATGGACCATAGTTGTACCAATAAAGGGCATACTAGTACCAGGATTATAATTGCTCATTCTTCCTGAAATGCTAAAACGTCTTTGAAAAATGTTAGTGTCATCAAATGCTGTTTCTAATCGCATATCTAGTGTAGATTGTTGATCGCAAAATCCACCAGGAGAATGACAATGTGCACAGTTGATATCAAAATAAGCTCTACTTCTTACTTCCAATGATAAATTGGTCTCTTCCCAATTTGGTAATTGAGCAATTGTACTTGGGTTAGGAGCATTTGTTAAATGGCCGGCATCAATAAACTGTTCCAATTGATTCACACCATTAATGTCAAAGTTCATAGTCCGTAATTTTGGACCAATAGGAGTTACATTCCCTGCATTACTATGGCATTTTGTGCAATCGTTTGCACCGGGGATTATATAATCGGCCTCCATGTTATCTCCTTCGCTATTTATCCAATCCACCTTAACTGTATGTTGTTCTGTATCAAGTGTAGCATCTGTTTGTTCGTCATTCCATTTATAATTACCAAGAGTCCAGATATCATTTTCCTTTATCAAAATACGAGTTTCGATAATTTTTTTACCGGAAGACAGATTGGTTTCATCTAGGTTGTAGTAAAAAGTCTTAGCCATGAGCGATCCATTTGGAAAAATAGGAAAGCCATCACTTTCGTATTGTAAAGAAGTACCCTCAGGTAGCGCAATAATGCGCAGTTTATGCGCATAGTCTGTAAACAAGGACGTATTTAATTCATACTTAAATGTTTTACTACTTATGTTCAAATCTTCTAAGTCACCAATAAAGATATTTAGTTGTGATAAGTTTGGAAGGAATTCAGCAACGATTGGACTAGCATCTGTTGTGAAAGAATTTACATTACTCTCCATGCTCACATTATCTATAGAGCACTTTGCTAAAATATAATAGTCGTAGGTTGTATTGGCATCTAAATTTGTTAGTGGTAAAGAAGCAGCTGAAGTTGATATTGCTGTTCCTGTACCAATTTGAAATCCACTAACGCCATATTCAATGGCAACAGTTTTGATATCGTTGATATTTGTCCAGTTTAACACGGCACTATTAAAAGTAATATCAGTTGTACCTGAAGCATTTGGAGTTTCACAAAATACGGTTATAGTATCGTCGTCGTTTTGACACGATACAATCAAGGCTAAAATTGCCGAAAGTAGTAAAAGGCGTTTCATTAATTGGGGTGTTTTGTTAATAGCAGGTTAAAATTAGTAAAAAAACAAACTTAACTTCAATAAATTCGATATGATGTAAGAATAGTCTACAAAATTCTAAAATCAGCGATTGGTATAAAAACAGACAAAAAAATTATTTATTGTTTACTAGTTCAATGCTTTAACGCGTGCTGTTAAAAAGTTTGTATATTGTGTTTACAAACTTATTAAGTAATGCCATATTGGTTGCACCTCATTATAATTGTTTTAATTGCTTATGTAATAATAAGTATTGCATTATATTATTTGCAAGATTATATGCTGTTTAAACCAGAAAAACTTCCTAAAGATTTTGAGTTTTATTACGAAAATCAAGATATAGAAGAACACAACTTAGAAACCAGAGATGGTGCCGTTATTAATGGATTACTTTTTAAACCCAAAGGCGAATCTAAAGGTATTGTACTATATCTAAAAGGAAATTCAAAAAGCATAAAAGGTTGGGGAAAATTTGCAGTTGATTTTACACGACATGATTATAATGTTTTGATGGTTGATTATCGAGGCTTTGGTAAAAGTACTGGTAAGCGTTCACAAAAAGCAATTAAAAGAGATTTGCAAGAAGTTTATAATAAAATAAAAGAACGTACCACCGAAGATAGAATTATTTTATACGGACGTTCTTTGGGTTCTGGCTTTGCAGCAAAATTAGCCTCAATGAATAATCCCAAAATGCTTGTTCTAGATGCACCATATTATAGTTTAACTAAAGTAACGGCGCGTTATGCGCCCTTTATGCCATTATCAGTTTTAATTAAATATCCGTTGCCAACTTATAAATGGTTAAAATATGTAAAATGCCCAATCCATATCATCCATGGTACAAACGACACCTTAATTCCTTATAAAACCAGTGTAAAGTTATCTAATGTAAACCCGAAACTTACCAAGCTACACTCTGTTATCGGTGGCGGGCATAAAAACCTTAATAACTTTGAATCGTACCATAAAATGATTCACGAAATATTAAATAGTAAGCCCCAAAATATTGATTTATCAACTACAAGTATTCATGTTAAACACAGCTCCAAACCAACTAAAACAAAAGCTTAAAAAATTAGTTTTAGTTTTATTAAGCCTATATGTTATGATTTCAGCATCGTTATATTTTTTACAAGAAAAACTATTGTTTTTCCCCACAGTTTTAGAGCAAGACTTTGAGTTTCAGTTTAACCATAGTTTTGAAGAATTAAATTTTGAAACTGATGATGGAGCCAAATTAAATGCAATTCATTTTAAAGTTGAAAACCCCAAAGGCGTTATATTATATTTTCATGGAAATGCGGGGGATTTATCTCGATGGGGCACTGTAGCTGAGTATTTTGTTGAAAAACAATATGATGTGTTGATTATGGATTATAGAACTTACGGAAAAAGTACTGGAAAGTTAAGTGAAGCGGTTTTTTATACTGATGCTCAATTATTTTATGATTATTTAAAAGACAATTATGAAGAAGATGAAATCACGCTTTATGGACGTTCTTTAGGCACAGGAATAGCTACTTATTTAGCATCAAAAAACAAACCAAAACAACTTATTTTAGAAACACCATATTATAGTATAGTTGATGTTGCAAAAGATAGATTTCCAATATTTCCTGTGGGAAGCTTATTAAAATATAAGTTTCTGAGTTATAAATTTATACAGAAAGTAAGTTGCCCAATAACAATGTTTCATGGCACAAACGATCGCGTTGTACCTTATGCTTCAGCAGAAAAATTATTTGAGGTTGCTCCAAAGCCACAAACTAATTTTGTGACGATTGAAGGTGGTAATCATGGAGATTTGATAAATTTTGATTCTTATAATTATCAAATAGAAAAAATATTATATTAATCTACTTCAAATAATGATAGATGATAAACAGGAATTTCTGTATCTGTAATTCCTTTTTGAAAATAAAAATCAGAACTCACATTACCCATATGTTTTGTGTAAGCTCTCAATATATAATTGCCAAACTCCCATTTTTTATCAATTTTAAAATCGGCTGTTACACTTATATCTTTAAAGTATAATTTTCTTTGTAAAACTATGCTGTCATTATTGTTTATCAAATCAACATATACGACATTGCTTTTATTAGATTTTGTATGAGTTATTCCATTTGTTTGATACGTGGTGAACCAAATATATTCTCCAATTGTATAATAAGCTTCCTAAAAAAATCTACACTCATTGTCTTAAAAAATTAACATTACTATTCTTTATTCATAATAATGAATTAAAAAGAACCTCAATGTGTTAAATATTTCTAAAAGCGCGTAACATTTTGTTCTTATTAGCGTCAATAGAGTATAAAATTGAAACAAAAAAACTAAAAATATTATGTACCGATTAACCTTATTATTTAGCACGATGTTTGTATTTACTGCATCAGCAATGATTGAAAAAATACCCGATAGTTGTTTTATAACAATAGAAGAATTAAAATTGGAACAAACAATTTTTGATTACTCAGATAGCTACCAAATGGATGAGTTTGATATTACGACATTAGAAGTAATAGAAATTGACGAAACTGTTGAAATTAATTTTGATACTAAAGCACATTTACCAGCAAATTTTAATGCACTTCAAGGTAAGCATGACCTAGATTGGAATGCAATTGAATTAGTTGAATTAGAAGAAGATGTAGAATTGAATATTGACACTCAGGCATACTTACCTAAGAACTTTAATGCCTTAAAAGGAAAGCACGATTTAGACTGGAGTTCTATAGATTTAATTGAAATAGAAGAAGATGTTGAATTAAATTTTGATACGCAAGACCATTTGCCTGCAGGATTTGACGCACATCAAGGAACATATAGTGAGAAAGAAGTAGTAAGTCTTTATTAATTGGCTAAGAGTTGATGAGGACAAAAAAACCAGCAATGTTAATTGCCGGTTTTTTTTTGAATTAATTTTGGTATTATCGCTTCAAAGTAAAATGAGCTTTAAATGATTTTTCGTTATTATTGTCATCCAAATAATAAAGAGCGAACCAATAATCGGAACTTGGCAATGGTTTACCATTAAAGGTTCCGTCCCAACCGTTACCATTTGGGCTAAGTTGTTTTATTAATTTGCCGTACCGGTTAAAGATTATAATTTTTGAAACCCTTATAGAATCAATGCCTTCAATTTTCCAAGTATCGTTAGTGTTGTCATTGTTAGGCGTAAAAAATCTAGGGTAACCAAATAAAGTTTTTTCGATAATAACTTCTTTACACTCGTTAATATCCCTAATGTAAAACCGATGCAATCCAAAAGGAATATTGTTAAAAATATTCGAAGATTGATATTCTCCATCATCCAATTTAAATTGATATTCATCTTCACCAATGACTATCACTTCAGCTGAGCTGTTTTCTGAGAATAAATCAGAAGTGACTAACACATCTGCACTAAAACTGGTAAAAGTACCAATGAGTTCAAACTGTATATCAGTGATTGTTTGGCAAAGACCGTCAGTAATAATAAAATTAGCATATGTGCCCTCTGGTAGATCAGATATTAAAATATTGCCAAACTCATCAGCGGTATAAGATACCATTGGAACAAGGGTTTGATTAAATTCATAAACAATGTCATAAGTTGCGTTTGCATCTAAACCAGCCATTATTATTTCACCATCATCTGTTTCGCAAACGGATGGATTGGTGAATGAAATATTAACAATTGGTGGCGGAGTAAAATTCTCATCTACATCTTCGAGGATATAATAATAAGTTATTTCTATTGTTTCGTTTGGTGCTATATTTCCAATATTAAAAGCTATGGAAATTGCTTCATCTATTGCTACCGCAGAATTTCCAACTTGAGAATTGTAGTTTTGTCCATCCCAAATTTGTGAAGCAGATCGATTAAAAAAGCCGCCAAAAGTTACTCTAGATCGTCCATCTTTAGCATAAAAACTAACATGAGACCCATCAATATCATTCTCCATAGCTCCAGGAGGTTGAGACGCTTTGATTAAACTAACGTTATTTGCCAAATAGCCCTGAGAAATTAATTCAATATCGGTTTTAAAATCATACGGATTAGATATTGCTTGATTGTTATCGGGATCTACGTTGTGCATAAAAAAAACATCTTCTTTTGTTTCAGAAGATGTATTATAAATAAATGTTGTCATTTTAATGAATAGACCTTCGGTAGTAACGTTGTAGAACCTTTTTATATTCAAACCATCTACATCACCCTCCCATAATATCTGCGCATAATCTTCTTGACAATTAGATGTTATTATGTTAGCCGAAGTCACTTTCCCAAGTATATCAAAGGCAACACTACGGTTGTTACTGTTATTATTATAATTTACCCCATTTATTTCTATACCAAAACCTTCTTCTGGTATTCCAGGTGTAAAATAGTCACCGTCGTAATCAGCCCAATCATTTTTTAATGGATTGGCAATAAAACCGAATTGGCCATTTCCATCGGACTCTCTATTCTGATGAAAATTAGGAGGCTTATTGGCTGTCGTGGCACCAAAACTACCAACATTACTTATCCCAATTTCAACATAATTACCTTTAGCCCAGCCTTCATCATCTATTTTGTGTACCTCTAATTGTCCAAAACCTAAATTAATAGACAGCACAAATACAGCGCAAAATAAATACTTGTCAAGATTATTTTTATTTGTCGTTTTCATAGCAGACATGTGATAAAGTTAGCGAAAAACAATTCGGTTTTTGAAACAATCCTATTTCATGCATAATTTCAGCTATGAAATACTAAAAGTTAGGAGATATTGGAAAAATTTGATAGATATTTAAGTATTACACTTGAATTTTTAATATTAAAAAGGTAAGTATAGTTGGGTTGGATACATATTTTTAGTTAAAATTTGTTAAATTACTATTGTGTAATGCATAGTACTGTAACAAAATTAATTTATGGTCGTCTATTAAGTATCAATCAAATTTAAATACCGAAATAATGAAAACAACAGAACCAAACAAAAACCGCATAAAAAATAATAGCAAGCATCTATTAACTTTTTTACTTAGTGTATTATTTACTTTAAATATAAACGCTAAAAATTTTATAGAATATGACTCAATAAATAATAGTTTGAGTAGTGAACAACACCAATTGGAAAAATCACTTTTTTCTACAGTAGAAGATTCAACATGTGAAAATCTAGATATTAGTGATATTGATGTTATTGAAATTGATGAAACCGTTGAAATTAATTTTGATACAACAGCACATTTACCCGCAAACTTTAATGCGCTTCAAGGCATGTATGACTTAGATTGGAATACAATTGAGTTGGTAGAGCTAGAAGAAGATGTAGACTTAGATTATAACACACAAACATACTTGCCTAAAGATTTTAACGCATTAAAGGGAATGTATGATTTAGATTGGAGCTCTATTAAAATAATTGAGTTGGAAGAAGATGTAGACTTAGGTTTTGATACCCAAAAGTATTTACCAACAGGTTTCAATCCTTATGAAGGGATGAACAATCAAAAAGAAGTAATAGTAAGTCTTAATTAATTTATTACAGACTTAAAAGGACAAAAAACCAGCAATATTAATTGCTGGTTTTTTTTAAATTTTATAACTATTAGAATATTAATCTGAAATATTTTTAATTATTCTTCGGCCGCTATTTGAACTGCTAAGCCATTGACATCAAAATAATCAGAGGCACTTACGAGCTTCCCGTCTTTATTCACGCCTGCAAGGCTAAACCATTTCACGCCTACTTCTTTGCCACTATCGATATGGGTAGCGGTCCATGTGCCATAGGCCCGAATCAAGTTGGGTTTATCACTTGCATTGTCTTTTGGAAATACTGAACCTGACCAGACGCCATTGGCTATGGAATCATTGGGTGTAATAATGCCTGCAGTATATTTTATGTTATCGAAACCATCATGATAGCTTTTTAAAGACTTAAGATAATCTTCTTTTCCAAGCCATTTGTTGCCGTTGTAATGGGCTGGACTCCATTTTAGCGTATCAGAAATCATGGCTTCTAGGGCCGTAAAATCCTCATCACAATGGGCCTGATAAAGGGCATTAAGAGCCTTTACTTTTGTATCAAAAGCAGCATAATCTGGCGATTCGCTTTCGTCAACAACTACAGGCTGTTTGCAGGCTACTAAAGTCAATAGGGCAAGGGCAATTAAACTAATTAGTTGATTTTTCATTTTATTAAATTAAAGTTGTTTTTATAGCATATAATATACGATTTAATAATTTAAGGTGTTGATTTTGTGATAGTAAAGAAAAAAACGCAGGATATACTTCTTTGAAAACAGAAAAAGGAATCACGATTGTAATTCCTTTTTATAAATTTAAGTTAAGATACGAAAACCGTCTTAAACTTGATTAAGACCAATTTTTATATTTTAATCTTGAAGCTCTACAATCAAATCATTTTAAGCTTTAATCACTACTATGGATTTTTTTTTGTTATTACTTTATCCTAAAATTTGTTCCTTAAGCAGGAATTGATTTGATTAGTCCTGTTTGCACCAAAAGAATTATTGTTTTTCAAAATAGATACCTTTGGTTCTACCGTTTGATACAGTGAATGCATTAACAATGCCCTGAGTATTTCTTTTAAACACTATATCGCCCATAAAGGACACATCACCACTAAAAGCGTCCTCTTCAACTGGGGATAGTATAATATCCTTTAGGTTTCTATGTTCCGCAACTATGGCACTATCCTTAACTATTATTGTATAGAAGGTTTCAAGTTCTTCGCTAAAATATTTTCCTGTGTAGATTTCAAGCTGTAAAGGTGTTGGGGCAAAAGGGGAAAGCTTTGTTAATTCAATATCGCTACCACCTTGTGTATGAACCGCGCCAGTACTTTTGCTGTTGTCGTCAGCACTAAAAGCTACTGTGGCGTCAATACCTGCATACGAGAAATTTGTGTTGGATATTGGTTCTAATTTTAAAGATGATTGACCTGTTGGATAAGCCACCAATGCTTCATCTTCTAACTTATATTCAATAACAAGTCCAATAGAAGCCGCTTTATATTTTCCAACATAGCTTTTTAGTATTTCTTGGTCTACCTTAACACTTTCAGACACCTTGTCATCATCATCATCTTCTTCTATAAACTTATCGGTAAAAAATAGATCAGCAATCTCATTAGCTACAGATCCAGAAAATGAAGAATTGTTACTTAAGGCAATTACCCCAGAATTTATTTCTGGAAAATAGGTCAACATAGCGCGATGTGCAATGTCTGCACCGCCATGAGCATACCGTTGCAAGCCTTTATATTTCCCAACACCAATTCCTAATCCATAAGTTAATGTGTCTCCATTTTTTAGAATACCAGGTGTTACTAATTTCTCAATTATTTCCTGTCCTCCAAAACTTGTATCCTTAAAATTCTTTAACCATTTTGCCAAATCATAAATAGTGGTATAAATTCCGCCAGCACCATATGCAGCATAAAGATCACCCGATTCTACAAAACCAGTTTCGCCAATAGAATAACCTTGTGAGGATTTAGGGATTATTTCACTTGGATTAGTTCTTACATAAGTGTCTTTCATACCAAGAGGGTCAAAAACATTTTTTTTCATCCAGTCTGGAAATTTTGAATCAGTTTTACGTTCAACAATTTCTGCCAACATAATGAAAGCTGAATTATTATAATTAAATTCTTCTCCGGGAGATGCTTGTAATTTTTTTTGATTTTTCAATATGTTAAGAACTTCATCTCGTAACAAGACGTCTTCACCATTCCATCCTGTGATTGGCATTAAATTATAAACTTCTCTAAATCCATTAGTATGATTTAAAAGATTCTTAATTGTATTTATTTCTCCTAAATCAGGAAGTTCTGGGATGTGTTTTCTAACATCATCATCTAATGATAACAACCCTTGTTCTTCTAACAGTAATATTGCAAATGCTGTAAACTGTTTAGATACAGATCCAATATTGGTTGGAGTACCTAATTTAAAATCAAGATTGTGAGTTAAATTAGCCTTTCCGTAGGCTTTAGAGAAGACCATTTTACCATTATCAATTACCCCAATAACAGCTCCAGGCGCATCTTTAGAATAAAACTTAAGAAGTTGATCCACTCTTTTGCTTGGGTCTGTCGCAGCAGGTTCAACAGCCTCTATAAGAATAGAATAATCTCCCGATTCTTCTTCAAAGGGTTCAATTTCAAGCCTATAATTTCCGGTTTTATTAATTGTGAAAGAAAACAATTCTAAACCCCTTGCTGGACCATCGAAGACATCTATTTCTTCATCTTTTTCATTAAAGAGTTTTACAACAACATCAACAGTTTTTTGGTTCACGGCTCCAGACATGAAAGAGTTTGAATCCAATTGAATTTGATAAGATTTAGCAACTTTTTGTTTGAGAGTACCTGATTGTTCAATGCCAATTTCAAGGTCTCCTGAAATATTTGCTTTTGGTTCCTGTTTACAGGATATTATAACTAAAAATGCTAAGAATAAGGATGGTAGAATTTTTTTCATTTTGTTGTCATTAATGTTTGATTACAAGTTAGTGAAATGAAAGTAATTGTATACTTCTGATTATAAATTTTTAATTATTTGCAGCCTTGTATAAAAAAAAGGGACCTACAATTAAGTAAACCCTTTTTATTCTTATGAGATTGAGATACTGAAACAAGTTCAATATGCCGGGGATTGTTATTCAACGAGCTCCACAATCAAAATATCATCGATTTTTGTAACCTTCGTCAAACCGTGTTTAGCCAATCCTTTAATGCCTCTGTCCCAACCTTTGTTACTTAAACCAGATAGTAGTTTAAGGTCATTTAGATGCATCCTTTTTTGAGTTTTAAGAATTTCGAAAATAGCTTTTTCGCTAGCACTCATTTCCACTGCTTTCTTTTCGGGTTTCATTTGAGGGAAGAATAATACTTCTTGTATTGATTGGTTATTTGTTAAAAACATTACCAAACGATCCATGCCAATTCCCATTCCTGATGTTGGAGGCATTCCATATTCTAAGGCTCGTAAAAAGTCGTAATCTATAAACTCTGTAGCTTCATCATCACCTTTAGCAGCTAATTTAAGTTGATGCTCAAAACGCTCCCGTTGATCGATAGGATCATTAAGTTCGCTATAGGCATTTGCAATTTCTTTTCCGCAAACCATAAGCTCAAAACGTTCCGTCAATTCAGGGTTTTCGCGATGTTCTTTGCATAAGGGGCTCATCTCTTTTGGATAGTCTGTAATAAAGGTTGGTTGTATGTAGTTGCCTTCACATTTTTCACCAAAAATCTCATCGATGAGTTTGCCTTTGCCCATGGTGTCATCCACTTCAACATGCATTTCTCTAGCTGCATCTCTAATTTCAACTTCAGATTTACCAGAAATGTCAAACCCCGTAAAATGCTTTATAGAATCTGCCATAGTAATTCTAGCATAAGGCGCTTTAAAATTGATATTATGTGCTCCAAATGTAGCTTCAGTTGTTCCGTTAACAGCAATTGCGCAATGCTCTAAAAGTTGCTCGCAGAAATCCATCATCCAATTGTAGTCTTTGTATGATACATAGATTTCCATGGCAGTGAATTCAGGATTGTGTGTTCTATCCATACCTTCGTTTCGGAAGTTTTTAGAAAACTCATATACACCGTCAAAACCACCAACAATCAATCGTTTCAAATACAATTCATTAGCAATTCTCATGTATAATGGAATGTCTAAACTATTATGATGCGTCATGAAAGGACGAGCGGCAGCTCCTCCAGGTATTGGTTGCAGAATAGGTGTTTCTACTTCAAAATAACCAGCATCGTTGAAAAAACTACGCATAGCATTAAATAACTTGGTGCGTTTTACAAACACCTCTTTTACATGAGGGTTTACCACCAAATCCGCATAACGTTGGCGGTAACGCATTTCAGGGTCGTTAAACTCATCAAATGTGTTGCCTTCGGCATCTGTTTTAGGCAAAGGTAATGGTTTTAAGGCTTTGCTCAATAGGGTGAAGTTGTTTACCCTAACGCTTTGCTCACCAACTTTAGTAGTAAACAATTCACCTTCTATACCAATAAAATCGCCAATATCTAGTAATTTTTTATACACCTCATTATAAAGTGTTTTGTCGGCTCCTGTACAAATTTCGTCGCGGTTAAAATATACTTGTATTCTCCCTTCGCTATCTTGAAGCTCTGCAAATGACGCTTTACCTTGAATTCGTCTTGACATCAATCGTCCTGCAATCACCACCTGTTTACCCTCCGCAAAATCTTGCTTTATCTGTTTGGATGTGTTATTTACAGGATAAAGATTTGCTGGATAAGGGTTGATGCCCAAATCACGTAATTTGCTTAGTTTTTCGCGTCGTACTAATTCTTGTTCAGAAAGCTGCATGATAGTGTTCGTTTAAAACGCCAAAATTACACTATTTAAAAAAATTGAAAACATCTTTTTTGATAATTATGACTATAGTCATAGATTAAAATCCTTTTGTGTTGTTATTTTACGCAATTGTACAATTTTGACCTTATTTATAACCAATAATTTGGGTCTATTGTCTAAAATAAGTATTCATAAATTACATTAAAATGAAAAAAGTAATTATAAGTTTAGTAGCGACGTTGATTATTGGATATTATTCATTTTCGCAAGAATTATCCCCATATATTAAAGTAGGAGAGTTAACTGAGTCAATGTCTAGTGCATACAGTAAAGTAGTATCGGCTTTAAATAGTAATGATTTTACTGTTTTAGGAACGTATAACCCTTCAGGAAAATCCTCATTACAGGTAGTCGCTTTTACGAGAACTGATCTTAAAAACAAAGCCGTACAAATTATAGATAGAGGTGCTTTGGCTGCTATTTTTAAAATTGGTCTTGTACAAAATGAGGGTAAAGTTACGGTGTCTTATACTAATCCAGATTATATATTAAGAGCATACCTTATGGACAACTATGTTACTTTTCAATCTGTATTTCAAAAGTTTAGTAAAGATTTAAAAACGGCCATGACTCCTATAGGAAATGAATTTACACCTTTTGGAGGTGCAGTAAAAGCTGATAAATTAAAAAAGTATCATTACAAAATGGCAATGCCATATTTTACAGACCCAGTTGAATTAAATGAGTACAACTCTTTTGCTGAAGGTTTAAGGATTATAGAAAGTAATTTAAAATTAAAATTGGGTAATACGTTAATGGTTTATAAACTTGTTTACCCAGATAAAGAAGTAGCTGTTTTTGGAGTGGGGTTGCAAAACAAAGATGAAGGAGAGCCAAATTTTTTAGGTAAAATTGGAGAAGATCATGCCGCGGCATTACCATACGAGATCATTTTACAAGGCAATAAAGCAACCATGTTACACGGGAGGTATAGAATTGCATTACATTGGCCTGATTTAACTATGGGGAAATTCATGAAAATTATGAGTACACCAGGTGACATAAAAGACACCTTTAAAACGCTTTGTCAATAGGTGATTACAGAAACAAATTGAACAAATAAAATGTAACAAAGTAGAAGGCTTTACGTCATACAGTTAATTCATCAATTAATTAATAAATCAATCGTATGAGTATCTGGAGAGTATTGCTTTCTATTTTTTGCCCCCCATTAGCCGTTTTAGATAAAGGTTGTGGG
>RCNB010001273.1_pt1 | contig 17686 bp, 14 predicted proteins | sample 2041321 | NCBI WGS metagenome assembly RCNB01 (sample SAMN09708232, study PRJNA481090) | Marine sediment metagenome, whole genome shotgun sequencing project. | reverse complement strand
TATTATATGAAGATAATAGCAATGATCCCCGCGCGGTATGGCGCATCCAGATTTCCAGGAAAATTAATGCAAGATTTAGGTGGTAAGCCAGTAATCGTTAGAACTTATGAGGCGGCTAAAGCGACAAATTTGTTTGATGAAGTATATGTTGTTACGGATAGCGAAGTGATTTTTCAAGAAATTGAATTAAATGGCGGGAAGGCTATAATGAGTATTAAGGAACATGACTGTGGTAGCGATAGAATTGCTGAAGCCGTTGAAGACATGGATGTGGATATTGTCGTCAATGTTCAAGGAGATGAGCCATTTACAAGTAAAGAAGGTCTGGAGCAAGTGCTTAGTGTTTTTGATGGACCGGATGCTGATAAAATAGATTTAGCATCTTTAATGACAGAAATTCATGATTGGAAAGAAATTAGTGATCCTAATTGTGTAAAAGTAATTGTTGACAAGGAAAACTTTGCACTATACTTTTCGCGCTCCCCAGTCCCGTATCCACGTGATAAAAATGCTTCTATGCAGTATTATAAGCATAAAGGTATCTACGCATTTAGAAAACAGGCAATACTCGATTTTTATCGTTTGCCAATGCGATCTCTTGAAGCAGTTGAAAAAATTGAATGTATCCGATATCTAGAATACGGTAAAAATATAAAAATGGCGATTTCAAATACACAAGGAATTGAAATAGATACACCCGAAGATTTAATTAGAGCTAACAAGGTCTTAAAAGAGGAAAATAAAGTTGCGGTAAATAATAAATACCGAAATTTTCCAATGGTACCGAAAGTTGTATTCGGACCTGGTTGTTTTGATCAACTCACATCTATTTTGGCGCCGCAGAGAAAAGATAAAGCGCCTTTCATCTTTCTTGTAGACGAGGTTTTTAAAAATGATAAGGAGCTGATAGACCGAATTAATCCAAGGTTTAATGATAAATTGTTGTTTATTTCTTCAGATGAAGAGCCAAAAACGACACAAGTAGATCAGGTAGTAAAAGACGTCAAGGCGGAATTTACTTATAAACCTTCTGGTATTATCGGAATTGGTGGTGGAACTATTTTAGATTTAGCAAAAGCTGTTGCTATTATGCTTTCTAACAAGGGTAGTGCGGCAGATTATCAAGGTTGGGATTTGGTAAAGAATAAAGCAGTATATCATGTGGGGGTTCCTACTATTTCGGGCACTGGAGCAGAAGTTTCAAGAACCACCGTTTTAACGGGTCCTGTCAAAAAATTAGGAATCAATAGTGATTTCACCCCTTTTGATCAAGTAATTTTAGATCCTGACTTAACGATAGGTGTTCCTCAAAATCAATGGTTTTATACAGGGATGGATTGTTTTATTCACTGTGTAGAATCCTTAAACGGTACTTTTTTAAACGCCTTCAGTCAGAGTTACGGCGAAAAAGCATACGATCTTTGCATGGAGATTTTTGTTGAAAATGATTTGACAGATGAGGATGCAAGAGGTAAACTTATGATGGCCTCATGGCACGGAGGTATGAGTATAGCCTATTCTCAAGTAGGAGTTGCTCATGCAATGAGTTACGGACTTTCATATGTACTAGGAACCAAGCACGGCATTGGTAATTGTATTGTTTTTGATCATTTAGAAGAGTTTTATCCTAAAGACGTAATTCTCTTTAAGAAAATGGTGAAAGAGCATGGGGTAGAAATACCCAAAGACCTCTGTAAGGATCTCGATCCCGATCAAATTGAAATAATGATTGATATTGCATTGAGTCTTGTTCCACTATGGGAGAATGCACTTGGCGATGATTGGCCATAATGACCAGAGATAGGTTAAGAGCTTTATATCGAAGAATGTAACCTTAAAGTTTCCCCAGCTTATGTACATCACGAAATATATTTTTCATAAACTTTTAGGTTGGAAGATTGAAGGTGATTTTGATAGATCCATAAAGAAATCGGTTGTCATAGTTGCCCCTCATACGGCAGGCTATGACTTTATAGTTTGTTCATTTACAAGGCGAATTCTAAAAACACAAATTAATTTTGTTGCTAAGAAGGCACTCTTTGCTTGGCCAATTGGTTGGTATTTTAAGTGGATGGGAGGGGAGCCTCTTGAGCGCTCTAAGTCCGAAAATAAAGTAGAAGCTATTACAAAAGTTTTTGAAAGTCTGGATGAATTCCGTCTTGCCCTTGCCCCTGAAGGAACCCGAAAGAAGGTTGAAAAATGGAAAACTGGTTATTATTATATTGCGTTAAGTGCCAAAGTCCCTATTATACCCGTATCCTTGGATTATCCCTCTAAGACCATCTGTATCGGTAAAGAATTCTATCCTACCGGAGGTATCGAAAAGGACGAGTTGGAAATCCGCAAATTTTTTAAAGGCAAGATTGGGAAGAAGCCGGAATTGTCCTGATCCGTATTTCTGAAGATAATAAAGAAGCCGTTGAAAAAACTATCAGTTACCTATATTGTTGGTTTTAGATACGTTTGAAACAACCTCTTTAATTTTATAGTTTATTAATCTTGGTTGCAAAACTTTACCTGGTAATAACTACTCTTTTTAATTTATAATCACAAACTTCATCGAAAAACAGAAAGTATTATAAGCGATACCATTAAAATATGCTATTAATCACTATTTATTTTTTTAAAAACCTCATAGCATCCTTCGTCACAATATAAATTTTCAATTGATGGTCTTAATTGTAATTTATTTTCAATAAAAGTATAAATATATATAACGATACCGTCATTTTCAGAGCATAGATTGCTATTAAATTGTAAAGTTAAATTTGTATTATTAAACGTGAACGAACCTGTTAAACATTCAGTATTATTTCCTTCATTATAAGTAAATATACCATTTTTATTAAAATCGACTATAGAACCATTTTCAATATCACGGCATGTCCAATCGCCGGCACCAGTATTTTCGCAATATTCAATTACCTGCCATTTACCAATTAAAGCCTCCTCATTATTGTTTGCATTATCCTTATTGCAACTTATAACCAATACAAGCGATAGCGTTAGATATAGTATACTTTTCATAACTTTTCTCTTTAATGATTAATTGCTGGGTATATATCTCATTCCCATCATAGATATGTAAAAATAAGTTCCCTGTGGAATATCTATCTCTTTCAAAAACACCGAAGGTGAATTTAAATATGAATCCTTGAAGTGGGTGTTTAATTTCTACTCTTCCTAAGACTCCTCCATCGTATGATAAACATTCTGCACATCATCATCATCATCCAGCCTATCTAACAACTTCTCAACATCGGCAGCCTGTTCTTCTGAAAGCTTCTTGGTCACTTGTGGAATACGTTCAAATCCAGAAGAAAGGATTTCAATATTGGCACCTTCTAAGTAGGACTGGATATCTCCAAAGCTCTCAAAAGGAGCGTAAATCAGAACACCATCATCGTCTTCGAAAATTTCCTCGATTCCGTGGTCAATTAACTCTAGTTCCAATTCCTCTAAGTCCATTCCTTCCCCATTGATGCGAAAGTTACATGTATGATCGAACATAAATACGACAGATCCTGAAGTTCCCATACTACCATCGGTTTTATTGAAACACATACGCACATTTGCAACTGTTCGTGTATTGTTATCTGTGGCAGTTTCAATGAGGACTGCTATTCCGTGTTGTGCATAGCCCTCAAACAAAATTTCTTTATAATCACCTAAACTTTTATCACTTGCTTTCTTAATAGCACGTTCTACATTATCCTTAGGCATATTTACTGCCTTCGCATTTTGAATCACTGCACGCAAACGTGAATTAGAATCTGGGTCGGGACCTCCTTCTTTTACCGCCATCACGATGTCCTTCCCAATACGTGTAAAAGCCTTGGACATTGCAGACCAACGCTTCATTTTTCTTGCTTTTCTAAATTCGAAAGCTCTTCCCATTGCTATTAATTTTTAATCTATTCAACAAAAATATAAAAATACATCTCCCAGCAAAGTTTAACTCACTAAAGCGTCAATTATCTTAGCCAATTCAAAATCTTTTTCAGTTACTCCTCCAGCATCATGTGTCGACAAAGAAATCCTTAAAGTATTATATACATTCGACCAGTCTGGGTGATGATTCATTTTTTCAGCTTCAAAGGCGATACGCGTCATTACTGAAAAGGCATCTTTAAAATTATCGAACTCTAAAGATGTGTGGATTGCGTTCTCAGCAAATTCCCAACCCTCTATTGTTGACATTCTTGCTTGTACTTCAAATTCGGTAAATGCTTTCATAATCTTAGTTTTTAAAAGTAGCTATTTCTTCGCTTAGGGTGCAGTCATCGATGACTTCTGTAACACTAATTCGATATGTTTTAGGTAATTGGTTTATCTTCGGAAGAATTACTAAATATTCATCCTCATTTCTCCTAAAGACACTTTTAAAGATAGGAACTTTATCTCCCATTTTTGAAGTGATCTCTCTAAATAAATCTTCATGATGGACCATGTCATCACTAGCAAGGTGAAAAATTCCATCCAATTCTTTACTAATAATATAATGAATTTGCTGCGCAACTTTATCTGCAGTAGTTATACTTATAGTCAAATTAGGATATACTTCGAAGGTAGCGTGATGTTTAATTGCCTGTCTTAACTGAAGTATTCGTGGAGAATGAAACCCTAAAACCATAGGTAGTCGCAAGATGACAGTTTGTGCAGGAATATTTTTAAGTAATAATCTTTCTACTGAAATTTTAAATCTTCCATATTCACTTTCTGCGAGTGGTTTATCATTTTCGTAGGAGGGAAGCTTAAATTTTCCATCAAAAACATTCACTGATGATAAATAAATAATCCTTGCATAGTGATTATCGTTTACATAATGACATAATTGTCTATGAGCAGCCAATTGTAACTCAGAATCACCTCTCAATGAAGAAATAATTATCGCTGGTTTAACCTTCTGAAGAATATTATCTAGGTTATCTTCTTCCAAGCAATACTTAAAATAAGCGTTATTTTCCAGATATTCCTCATCATTCGTACAGTAGGTTCCGTAGACATCAAAATACGACTGCAACTCTAAATAAATACTGCGGCCAATAAAGCCACTAGCGCCAAGGATGAGGATTCTATTCAAGTTTAACCTTTGTAAAATGGGAGTTTAACAACCGTCGCAGGCACAGCGTTTTTTCGAATTTGAATATGTATTTGAGTTCCTGGAGATCTAAATATATTCTTTACATATCCCATTCCAATTCCTTTCCCGAGCGAAGGTGACATAGTTCCACTTGTTACAACACCAATCTTATGTCCGCTACCATCTACTATATCGTAGTCCTGTCTCGGAACTCCGCGCTCATCCAGTTCAAAAGCAATTAATCTGTTTTCTGGACCGTGTTCTTTTTCCTTTTTAAGATTCTCAGAATTGATGAAATCTTTTGTGAATTTCGTTATCCATCCTAGACCTGCTTCGATAGGAGAGGTAGTGTCATTAATATCGTTTCCGTAAAGACAGTATCCCATTTCCAATCGCAGTGTATCACGCGCGGCAAGACCTATTGGCTTTATGCCGAAATCTGCACCAGCCTCCATGACTTTGTTCCAAACTTGTTCTACCTCGCTGTTCTTGCAGTAAATTTCAAATCCGCCACTTCCAGTATATCCTGTTGCACTTATTATGACATTTTCGATCCCTGCAAAATCTGATACTCTGAAGGTGTAAAAACTAATATCACTTAGGTCTTCAGAAGTCAACGACTGCATTGCCTCAATGGCCTTAGGTCCTTGAATTGCTAGTAATGAGTACTCTTCAGAAAGATTCTTCATTTTAGCACCCATAGAATTATGGCTACTAATCCAATTCCAATCTTTTTCTATATTTGAAGCATTCACCACTAATAACCATTGTTCCTCTTGCAAGCGATAGACAATTAAATCATCAACGATACCTCCTTTGTCATTAGGGAAACAACTATACTGTGCTTGCCCGTCCACCAATTTAGCAGCGTCATTGCTCGTTACTTTTTGAATGAGCTCTAAAGCATTCGGACCTTCAATTAAAAACTCTCCCATATGAGAAACATCAAAAACACCTACCGCTTTACGCACTGTTTCATGTTCTGCGTTAATACCTTCATATGAAACTGGCATATTGTAGCCCGCAAAAGGGACTAATTTAGCGCCTAAATTTTCGTGTATATGTGTGAGTGCAGTATTTTTCATTCTCTTTAGTTTTTATGCTTGCAAATGTATAAATTAAGGCTTAGCTATGCATCATATACGCCTTGAATTCCTCATAATCTTTGATCAAAATAGATTTCTTTTCCTTCAATATTAGGGATTTAATGTCTTCTGGTAATGTTACTTTTTTATCAATGACGCTTTCAACTACATCCAAAAACTTAATCGGATGAGCGGTTTCTAAAAAGACACCTTGGATTTCTGGCTTGTCCTCTAAAAACTTCTGAAGCCCTAAATATCCCACGGCTCCATGTGGATCTGCTATATAATTATATGTCTCATAAATCGATTTTATGGCACTCCTTGTTTCTGAATCTGTAAAAGAGTAGGAGGTTAGCTTCTTTGAAAGGGATTCAAAATCGTTATTAAAAATCTCCCTAATCCGGATGAAGTTACTAGGATCACCTACATCCATAGCATTGGATATTGTCGCTACTGAAGGTTTTGGAGTGTATTCACCACTTTCCATAAAACGAGTTACTACATCATTACTATTAACTGAAGCTATAAACTGAGTCACTGGCATTCCTAACTTGTGAGCCATCATTCCCGCGCAGATATTCCCAAAATTACCGCTGGGTACCGAAAAAACCACAGGCTTGGATGTATTTTCAAGTTGTTTATATGCAAATAGAAAATAAAATAACTGTGGTAACCACCTTGCCACGTTGATTGAATTAGCAGATGTCAATTGCTTTTTTGAAATAATATCCTGGTCTAAAAATGCTGTTTTCACCATTTTCTGGCAATCATCAAAACTACCATCTACTTCAAGAGCAGTAATATTTTGACCTAAGGTTGTGAGCTGTTTCTCTTGGATATCACTCACTTTCCCACTAGGGTATAAGATAACAACTTTAACTCCTTCGACACCTAGAAAACCGTTTGCTACTGCGCCTCCAGTATCTCCACTAGTTGCAACTAATACAGTCACATCTTTCTTTTTTTCGGAATTTTCAGCAAAGTGACCTAAACAGAGAGCCATAAATCGAGCGCCAACATCTTTAAACGCCATCGTAGGTCCATGAAACAACTCCAAAGATGTTATATTTTCAGAAAGCTTTACCATCGGAAAATCAAAAGACACAGTTTCGGCTATGATTCCTCTTAGTGATCTTTCGTCAATTTCATCGCCGACGAATTGTTGAATCGCCTGAAAAGCGATTTCTTCATTCGATAGATTTTTAATGTTTTTAAAAAAGGCATCGGGGAGCGGAGTAATATTTTCAGGGAAATATAAACCCCTATCGGGAGCAATTCCTCTAATTACCGCCTCCTGAAAAGATGCATGTGGGGCTATATGTTGTAAACTGTAATATTTCATTAACTATTAATTTTACTTCCGACATTACTGACTTTTGATACAAAGCTGTCGATTTTAATATTTGAATTTTTATAAAGATACTTAAGATTTACTTCCACTTGTTCCGCAACCTCTTTGCCTTTACAAATTGAAAACATTGCCGGGCCCGAACCTCCAATACCAAAGACCATCGCACCGCTTTTTAAGGCTGATGTTCTTGCTTTATCGAACAATGGCAATTGATCTTTTCTGTATGGTTCTACTAATACATCTTTTAAGCTCCTAGCCATAAGTTCGTAATCGCTGGTATATAAACTAGAGATGAATCCGGCTAAATTTCCGCTTTGTGTGATAGCATCTTTTAAAGGGACATTTATTGGTAGAGCAGCACGTGATTCTTTTGTTTTAATTTCAATATGTGGACGAATAATGGTCACAAATAGGTTTTTCGGTACAGGAAGAGAAACTATATTGAGTGGGGTATAACTCGTAATCAATGTAAATCCGCCATAAACAGAAGGAGCAACGTTGTCCGCATGTTCGCTTCCACTCGCCAATGCTTCCCCTTTCATGCCATAAAAAGTAAGTTCTTGACGTGTAAGTGGTTCATCCAAAAACTGATTGATTCCAAAAACAATGGCAGCCGCACTCGCCGCACTACCACCAATACCACTTCCAATAGGAATACCTTTATTGATTTGGATTTCGAATCCGAAATTAAGCTTTAAATCATTTAGCATTGCCATTCCGGCAACTCCTGCAACATTTTTAAGAGTCTCAAGAGGCAAATCAGCTCCTTCAATGTTGGTAATCTTTATTCCTTTTTGTGGAACTTTCCGAAGGATTATTTCATCTCCAATTCCTTCTAAGGATAAGCCTAGAACATCAAAGCCACAATTTAGGTTCGCAATAGACGCCGGTGAAAATACTTTTATTACTTCCATTTTAATAAGTTCTCATTCGTATAATATCTGAAAATAAGCCAGAAGCAGTTACATCTCCTCCAGCACCAGCACCTTTAATTATAAGAGGCTGTTCGGGATATCTGTTGGTATAGAATAACACAATATTATCTTTCCCTTCTAAATTATAAAAAGGATGTGAAGGAAGAACTTCTTCCAGTCCAACTTTTAATTTGCCATCCTCTAATTGAGCCACGTATTTAAGTCGGGTACCGTTTTCATTTGCGGTCGCCAACAACTGTTGAAAATGGGCATCGTCTTCTTTTAAAGTTTCATAAAAATGGTCAACGGTACTGCTTTCAAGATTTTTCTTGGTTAAAAAAGGTTTGTTAACAACATCATCTAAATCCATCTGTAATCCACTTTCTCTTGCTAAAATTAATATTTTTCGAGCAACGTCTACCCCGCTAAGATCAATTCTTGGATCGGGTTCTGTGTAACCTTCAGCCTGGGCTTGCTTCACTACATCGTGAAAAGGAACCCCTTCTTTGTAATTATTAAACACAAAATTTAAGCTTCCAGAAAGGACAGCCTTAATGCTAATAATTTCATCCCCCGAGGCCATTAGATTGCTTAAAGTGTCAATTATAGGTAAGCCTGCACCAACGTTTGTTTCGAATAAAAAAGGTGCGTTATACTCGGTCGATAGGCTTTTTAACTCCTCGTAATTCGTATAATCTGAAGAACAAGCAATTTTATTACAAGCTACGACCGCGATACTTTTTTTTAAGTATGAAGCGTAACTTTCAGCGACTTCAATATTGGCGGTAACATCAACAAATACGCTGTTTCTTTTGTTATAATCGAGTATTTTAGCGTAGAAATCTTTGATACTGGTTTTTGTGCCTTCTGAAAGTTTCTCCTTCCAATTTTCGAGTGGAATCCCTTCAGAATCGAAATACATAGTTCTAGAATTCGTGATTCCAAGGACTCTTACGTTTAAACGAAGCTTTTCTTTTAAATATTGGCTTTGTTCCGCTATTTGATCCAAAAGTCTTTCTCCAACATTTCCAACGCCTGCGATATATAGATTGATTTGTTTAAACTGATCTTCAAAAAAGCGCTCGTGTAGTACATTAAGGGCTTTTTTTACATCCTTCTTATCTATAACTGCAGAGATGTTTTTTTCACTGGCTCCCTGCGCTATTGCTCTAATATTGATATTGTTTTTTCCGAGTTTACTGAACATTTTACCGCTAATTCCCTGATGGTTTTTCATATTATCCCCAATAAGGGCAATTATGGAAAGATCGGTTTCAACAATCAGTGGGTCTATTTTACCTAATTGAATTTCATATTCAAATGCCGTGTTCACAGACTTACTTGCTTTTTCTGCATCGTTTACAAGAACACCAAGGCAAATACTATGCTCACTAGATGCCTGAGTAATCAAGACTATATTGATAAATTGCTGCGAAAGGGTCTCGAATAATCGTTTTGAAATCCCAGGAATCCCAACCATTCCGTTTCCTTCAAGCGTTAACAAAGCAATGTTTTCGATATTGCTTATACCTTTTACGGACTTTCTATTGTCTAAGTTCTCATTTGCAATTCGAGTTCCTTTATCGTCAGGCTGAAAAGTGTTTTTAATAACAATGGGTATATTTTTTATCATTACCGGAACGATCGTTGGCGGGTAAAGAACTTTCGCTCCAAAATGCGATAATTCCATAGCTTCTTGATATGAAATGTTTTCAATTGGCCGTGCTTGCCGAACTATGGATGGGTTCGCAGTATACATGCCGCTAACGTCGGTCCATATTTGTAATTCGGAAGCGTTTGTTGCCGCGGCGATAAGTGCGGCGGAGAAATCTGAACCACCCCGTCCTAAAGTTGTAACCTCACCTGACTCATCTGCAGATACAAAACCAGGAATAACAGATATTCTTTCTTTATTATCTGAAAAATAAGACTCTATATTACTATTAGTGATTTTTAAATTCACCGAATTTAGAGCTCCGTCATTCTGCGTTATAATCAATTCGGTAGCATCTTTTCTTCTTGTATCGAGCCCTTTGACTTTCATCGCCTCTGCAATTATAAATGAAGAACATAATTCCCCGAAGGCGACCAATCTATCTTTTGTTCTTGGAGATAATTCATTAATATAAAATATTCCCTTTAGTAAGTCCTCTAATAGACTGAGATTGGCATCTAAAAGCTGAGAATTTTCCTCCTCTATATGTAGTTGGGATGCAGCCTCCAAATGCCGTTCTTTGATACTATTAAATATGGTGACATAATTAGAATCCTTTGCGGCTGCCAAATTCCCCGCATGAATTAATTGGTCTGTAACACCACCAAAAGCTGAAACAATAACAGCAATTCTATTTTCTTGAGAAGCCATCTCAATAATCGAAATTACTTTCTCAATGTTTTCAACGCTTCCTACAGAAGTACCTCCAAATTTTAAAACCTTCATATATGTAATTGTAAATTGAATAATAATATATTTTCTTTCTTCAGAAAAAGAAATATAATCTTAGGATGATATGTTTAAATAGTTACCCCGACGGGGGTAATCGTCAGGTTTGTTGAAGTACTCCAAAAAATGGAGTTCACAAAATTAAAATTAATATGGAAGAATTTTCTTTTCATCGTATTAAAGACGTAAATGTATTATTTTTACGCAACAGAGCACTAAATAATATCAATTTATATGAAAATATTTTCTTCGGAACAATTAAACCAAGCCGACAAAATAACGACTGAAAAGCAGCAGATATCCAGCACCGATTTGATGGAAAGAGCGGGGACGCAGGTATTTAATTGGCTTCATCATCGCATGCAAGGTGCCCAAGTTCCTATCCATATCTTTTGTGGAATCGGTAACAACGGGGGAGATGGTTTGGTTGTTGGTCGCCTACTCATTGAGAACGGTTATAATGTGAATATGTTTGTTGTAAACTGCAGCGATAAAAGATCCAGCGATTTTCTAACGAATTATAACAGAATAAAGAACGTATCCAAGTCTTGGCCAATACTAATGACTTCGGAAAATGATTTTCCTAAAATAGAAGAAGAAGATATTATTATTGATGCAATTTTTGGAATCGGATTAAATCGATGTATAGATACTTGGGTATTGAAGTTAGTCCAGTATTTAAATTCTCTGAAATCTTTTAAATTGGCAATTGATATGCCAAGTGGATTATATGCGAATACTCCACAAGAAGATACCGACGCTGTAATAAAGGCGAATCACACGCTCACCTTTCAAGCCCCAAAACTTTCTTTCTTTTTACCGGAAACTGGCAAATTAGTACCTTACTTTGAAGTGTTAGATGTGGGCTTGGACCCTGAATATTTATTAAAGACTGAGCCGTTGGCAAATCTAACTGCAAAAACTGAGGCACAGGGGTTTTATAAACAACGAGAGAAGTTTGCTCACAAAGGTGATTATGGTCATACACTAATAATAGGCGGGAGCTACGGTAAGATGGGGGCAGCCGTTTTAGCTGCTAAAGGTGCTTTTAGGGCGGGGGCAGGACTCGTGAGTTGTTTTGTTCCGAAATGTGGTTATGCAATTTTACAAACGGCATTACCTGAAGCAATGGTTATTACAGATGAAAATGAAGCAGCTATCACATCAATTTCTCTAGATTTTAAACCGAAGGTGATTGGAATAGGAATGGGAATTGGAACGGCTTCAGAAACAATAGTCGCTTTGGAGAAATTATTAAAGAAAACCAGATCACCCATGGTACTGGATGCCGACGCACTTAATTGTATTTCTCAAGAGACTTCTTTATTGAAAATTATTCCAAAGAACTCTATTCTGACTCCACATTTAGGAGAGCTAGAACGTCTTATTGGAAAATGGAAAAATGACTACGATCGACTTAAAAAAGTTAAAGAATTTTCTCGTAAATATGAGGTCATTGTTGTTATTAAAGGAGCAAACAGTATGATCGTTAATGGTGATAAACTTTTTATTAACACATCTGGAAACCCTGGAATGGCAACAGCAGGGAGTGGCGATGTATTGTCGGGGGTTATTTGCGGATTATTATCTCAAGGCTACGAGCCTTTAATAGCGGCCGTATTTGGTGTCTATTTACACGGAAGCGCGGGCAACCTTATTACGCAAGAAATTGGATTTGAAGCATTGATGGCAAGTGACATAAGCAATTCTCTAGGAAAAGCTTACTTAGCTTTGTTTGAACAAGAGCCAGCACCTGTAGAAGAAACTCAAGAAGAACCTTCATAAAAAAATGAGACTGTCTAAAAAGTTAAAATGAACTAATTTGTCTGGTCGAGTGCAGTCGAGACCTTATTGCCAGTTAAAAACTTGTAGTTCTCGACTGCGCTCGAACAGACATCAAAACTAACTTTTCAGACAGTCTCATTGATGTTTCATTACTATTTCTATTTATAAAAAACTACATCATTAATTCATCAAACATAGTTCGCAGTGAAGGATCTGAAGGTCTTGGTGCACTTGCATCAACAATATTCCCGTTTGGATCAATTAAAATAAACCTTGGAATTCCTTTTATTTTATAATCTTCAATAAATTTTGTTTTCCATCCCTTTGGAGCAAAGATTTGAATTCCGCCAAGTTCTTTATCGGCAACCATGTCTTTCCAATCTTGTTTCGCTAAATCCCAAGAGCCTTTGTGTGATCTGTCATCGTCAATAGACATACTTACAAATTGAATATTTTTTCCGTGATAATCTTTTTCAAGTTCTTTCAATGCAGGAATTTCCGCTTTACAGGGGCCGCACCAAGTCGCCCAGATATCTATATATGCATACTTGCCTTTTAGATCATCAATAGAGGTTTCTCCACCATTATAGTTCTCAAAACCTTCAAAAGTAGGTGAGGGAGCTCCTTTTGGCAAGTCTCTTTTCATTGCCAAAATACCAGCGAAATAACCCTTATTACCATTTATCATTCCATCAACATTGCGTAAACTTGAATTAGTCACCATAGTATCCAAGCCTTTTGTTGAATTTATGAACTCAATAATTTCAGTCTTTATTCCTGTAAACGCATCATCTAAACCTTGTTCATCCATGGAGCCGAAACTCTTATCCATAAGTTTTTCCTCAAGAAGTGATTTTGCAGCTAAGAAATTACTGTTTTCAGAACCTGTACCAATATATTTTGCAGTCTCATCGAACATCTTAGTATCTAGCCTCATTTTGATATCATAACCATTTTTCAAAAATATGCTAGTCGATTCGCCTCCGTCGTAAAAACTATAAATCCCTGGTTTAACCTTTAAAGTATCACCAAAAGTACCGTCATCCTGCACTTTCATGACTTTGGAAAATCCACGAGTTCGTATCACTATTGAATCACTATTCTTGTCAATAATTTTACCTGAGAATGTGACATAATCTTTCTCCTCATTTTGGCAGGCTACTGTTGTAATAGCAAAAATTAATAAAAATATTTTTTTCATTGAGTTTGGTTTTAAAAAATCAAAAGTACGAGTTATTTAATGAGTTAATATAAATTGGTAAAACCTTAACAGAAATTGGTACTTTCGCGAAACAAATATTCCCGCAGCATGCAAGAGGTACATTATATAAGTTCCGAAATTCTTGACTTACAGACTATTAAAAATATAAGAGATACTGGAAAAAAGTTGGAGCTATCTGAAGAGGCTGTATTAAGTATAAAAAAGTCAAGAGCCTATTTACTTTCTAAATTAACTGATAATGAGACGCCTATTTACGGTATTAATACTGGATTTGGATCTTTGTGTGATGTGAAGATTTCACCTGAAAAGCTTTCTCAATTACAGGAGAATCTAGTGCTTTCTCATGCATGTGGAACAGGTGATAAGGTTGCTAAACCTATTATTAGACTTATGCTATTGCTGAAAATTCAATCTTTGAGTTATGGTTATAGCGGGGTACAATTAGAGACTGTTCAAAGATTAATTGATCTTTATAATAATGATATTCTTCCGGTAATTTATTCCCAAGGAAGTTTAGGAGCTTCAGGAGATTTGGCGCCATTGGCACACTTGTCATTACCTCTTTTGGGAAAAGGTTCCGTTTATGTTGAAGATACTATTGTCGCTTCAGAAATAATACTTAAAAAGTATGATTGGAAACCAATCGAACTAAAGGCCAAGGAAGGTTTGGCATTACTAAATGGCACCCAATTTATGAGTGCTTATGGAGTACATTGTTTACTAGAAAGTTACAAATTATCTTATCTGGCAGATCTTATTGGAGCAATTTCTGCGGATGCATTTAATTGTAGTTTGAGCCCCTATAATCCGCTAGTGCATTTGGTGCGACCGCATAGGGGGCAGGTTAAAACTGCAGAACAATTGCTTACTTTTTTGGAAGGCAGTGAGATTGCAATATCCGAAAAGAACAATGTGCAAGACCCTTATTCATTTCGTTGTATTCCGCAGGTGCACGGAGCCACTAAGGACACAATTTCTTTTGTAAGAAAAACGATCAAAACTGAAATCAATTCGGTAACTGATAATCCTAATATATTTGTTGGCGAAGACCTTATTATTTCTGGAGGAAACTTTCACGGTCAGCCCTTAGCACTTGGTTTAGATTATTTGGGTATAGCGATGGCAGAATTAGGAAGTATTTCGGAAAGACGAACATACCAGTTAATTTCCGGTCTCCGAGGATTGCCTGCATTTTTAGTGAATAACCCAGGTCTAAATAGTGGCTTTATGATAACTCAGTACACCGCAGCCAGTATTGTAAGTCAGAATAAGCAATTGGCTTCCCCAGCTTCAATTGATTCAATTGTTTCTTCAAATGGTCAAGAAGACCATGTGAGTATGGGGGCGAACTCGGCTACGAAATGTCTTCGAATATTAGACAACATTGAAACTATCTTGGCTATAGAATTAATGAATGCATCACAGGCTTTGACATTTAGAAAGCCTAAACAATCTTCACCTTTTATAGAGTCATTCGTTTCGTCATTTAGAGAAGTTTCACCCTTTATGGAAGAAGATCGTTTGATGTCTAATGATATACAAGCTTCTATTAGTTTTTTAAAAAGTTTCTCGATTGATGATGAGTTACTTTTCGGATAATGGGTATAAGACAGTTTAATTGGTATTAGTCACTATATAAGGACTATAGCGATCATGACTTAAATCTATTCTTTATCTACTGCAATTAACGCAGGTAGTTGTCTGAGGCATCAATAATAGCCGGCCCAGCGGAATGGGCTGCTTACATTTTCTACATAATCCAAAATCAATGTCATCAATCTTAGTGAGAGCTACTTTCAGATTATTCAATTTTAATTCAGCTTTTTGAAGCGCAACATCATTTATACTTTTGTTGTTGATTGCATCCATTCGAGAGACCCTTCCAATGGCATTTTCTGGTGAAATAGGTTTCGTTAGGACGCGATATTTTTCTACGGAAGACAAAGTCTTTAATATTTCTTCCTCAATTCTAGATTTTATCTCTGTCTTTTTTTCCACGACGTCCAAAAGGTAAAGGTTTTATTGCCCTAAAAAAAAACTAGCGCCATATAAAAGGGCGCTAGTTAATAATTTAAGAAGGAAGGAATTTAAGATTCAGTCTTTTTTTTCTTTTTCTTAATTTTAATTGTTAATTCGTTCTTCTTCTCGTCAAGATCCATAGTAATAGCATCTCCTTCTTGAAGGTTAGAATTAATAATTTCTTCCGCTAATGCATCTTCAATATATTTCTGAATAGCCCTTTTTAAAGGTCTAGCTCCATATTCCTTATCAAACCCTTTATCTGCGATGTAATCCTTTGCTTTATCCGTTAACGTCATATGATAACCAAGATCTTCTATTCTAGTAAAGAGCATGTCTAATTCAATATCAATAATTTTATGTATGTGCTCTCTTTCCAAATTGTTAAATACCATAACATCATCAACGCGATTCAAGAATTCTGGAGCAAACGCCTTTTTAAGAGCATTTTCAATAATACTTTTAGCATTTGCATCTGCTTGGTCTGTCTTAGCTGATGTTCCAAAACCTACTCCTTGTCCAAAGTCTTTCAGTTTTCTCGCCCCAATGTTTGAAGTCATTATAATAATGGTATTTCGGAAATCAATAGTTCGCCCAAGGCTATCGGTTAGATGTCCATCATCAAGCACTTGCAACAACATATTAAATACATCTGGGTGTGCTTTTTCAATTTCATCTAAAAGAATAACCGCATATGGTTTTCTTCTAATTTTTTCGGTCAATTGCCCGCCTTCTTCATAACCAACATATCCTGGAGGTGCTCCAACCAATCTTGAAATTGCAAATTTCTCCATGTATTCACTCATGTCAATTCTCACTAACGCTGAGTCAGAGTCAAATAATTCACGCGCTAACACCTTCGCTAATTGAGTTTTGCCTACTCCTGTTTGTCCTAAGAAAATAAATGATCCAATTGGCTTATTAGGATCTTTCAATCCTGCTCGATTACGTTGAATCGCTTTCACCACTTTAGCTACAGCTTCATCCTGACCTATAACTTTACCTCTAATACGAGCAGGTAATTCGGCTAATTTATTGCTTTCTTTCTGGGCTATTTTATTTACGGGTACACCAGTCATCATAGAAACAACTTCTGCGACGCTCTCCTCATTCACAATTTCTTTATGAAGTTTCGAATCGATTTCCCAGGCTTCTTGCGCGACTACTAATTCTTTTTCCAGGTTTTTTTCATCATCCCTAAGCTTTGCAGCTTCTTCATATTTCTGTTTTTTAACTACCGAATTCTTAAGCTCACGAACCTCTTCTAATTTAGCCTCTATGGTCAATATTTTCTCTGGAACATTAATGTTGGTAATATGAACACGTGATCCAGCTTCATCCAAAGCATCAATTGCTTTGTCCGGTAAAAAACGTTCCGTCATATAACGGTTGGTGAGTTTAACGCAAGCAACAAGAGCTTCATCAGTATATTCTACATTATGATGTGCTTCGTATTTATCTTTTATATTTTTTAGAATTTCAATAGTTTCTTCAACGGAAGTTGGTTCCACTAGTACTTTTTGAAATCGTCGTTCAAGCGCTCCATCTTTTTCAATATATTGACGATATTCGTCCAAAGTCGTTGCTCCAATACATTGAATTTCGCCTCTGGCTAGAGCAGGTTTAAACATATTTGAAGCATCTAAAGAACCTGTTGCCCCTCCAGCGCCTACAATGGTGTGTATTTCATCAATGAAGAGAATGATATCTTCGTTCTTCTCCAATTCGTTCATAACTGCCTTCATACGCTCCTCAAACTGCCCTCTGTACTTTGTTCCAGCCAC
>RCNB010001079.1_pt1 | contig 17715 bp, 12 predicted proteins | sample 2041321 | NCBI WGS metagenome assembly RCNB01 (sample SAMN09708232, study PRJNA481090) | Marine sediment metagenome, whole genome shotgun sequencing project. | reverse complement strand
AAATACTTCCATAAATTTGCATACCAAAGCAAATGGAATTAAAACTAACAAAACTAATGCCTGAAAAAATAATTCACATCGATGGGGTTGGTAATGTAACATTCAGGCATAGCCAAAGAGCACGTTACTTGAATATATCAGTTAGACCATTTGCTGGTGCAAAAGTATCTGTACCTATTGGTATGAGCTATAAAAATGCTGAAAGAATAGTTAAAGAAAGAAAGAAATGGATTAATACCACCTCGATAAAATGAGGGAGATTGAAAAACAGCAAACTGAATTTGATGAAAGCTCTGGCTACTCTACAAGAAATCATAAACTCGTATTAAAAAGAGGTAATAGAAAGAATATTTCTGTTAGACTTTCTAAAGGAAAGATAAATGTAATCTATCCCACAGAATTAAGATCCAATTCAAAAGAAGTTCAATCAGCTATAAGAAAGGGGATAGATAGGGCTTTAAGGATAGAAGCAAAAGAATATCTGCCAACTAAAGTAAAAGAGTTGGCAAATAAATTTGGATTTGAATACAACAAACTTGCACTAAAAAATATAAGATCAAGATGGGGAAGTTGTTCCACAAAAAAGAATATTAATCTTAGTATACATTTATTGCGCCTTCCAGATCACCTGATTGATTATGTAATCCTCCATGAACTTGCTCATACAGTTGAACATAACCATAGTCAAAAATTCTGGAATTTATTAGATGCCGTATCAGGTGGTGCCAAGAAATTAGATAAAGAATTAAGGAAATACAGGATAGCAATTTATTAGATACTCTGTTGGTTTTTCTGGTGTAAATCCTGTAGCAAGATAACCAATTCTGATCAGCCTGATTGGGTAGCAAAAAGGTAGCAAAAACTGGAATTGACTGGGTCTAACTGGACCAACAAACTGTCAAAACGTGCAAAAAAGAGACTTTTCAAAGTAAATTTTATCAGAGGGTCGGTGGTCAAAGTCCATTTGGGTCCATATTCTGCCCTTGAGCCGGATTGTTTCAAGGAGTTTTTATTCTCCATACTCTGACAAAAAATATTAATCCCACGAAAACAATAACGAGAAGTATTAACACCCTAATAAAAATTTTATCAATAATGTCGGACGCAAAAACAGATGATTTATTAATTGCACCATTAGTTAGCTGCTCTAGATTGTCAAAACTAGCAATCCTCTGCTTGTCAATATTTTCTAAAACAGCTATTCGTTCTGAAGTTAATGATGTTAAAATGATCTCTCTTTCATTCGAAAGTATATTTAATGTAATTATTAATTGCTTATTGATTTCCTTAAGCGTCGAAAGTTGAATTTCCTTAATTAATTCAGGTGTCTCTTCTGCAACTGAAGTAATTCTTTCAATCGACCGAATAATTCTATCAAAATTATTAAAACTTTTTTCAACAAGACTATCAGTAACGAGTTGATATGCTGATAATTGTAACTGCCATTTAACCTGTTTAGGAACAAAGTCAGTGTAAATTGTTATTTGTCTCCTTATATCATAAACGCCTTCGGCTATACTGCCTACAGTTTCTCCAAGATTATAATTTTGACTTCCCAAAGCTTTTGCCAGCACATCAAATGTGGATCTCCTATTAAAATTAATATTTTCAATGGGATTTTCTGCTGTCCAATTCTGCAGCGTTTGTTCAGTTTTCTCTCTCATTGCGGGTGATCTAAATTCATCTGAAATAAGTCTCATTTCTCTTAGTATATTTTCAGATGCTTTAATTGCAATATTTTGCTGCTCACCGAATAAATCCTTCCCATTCCCCATTGTAAAAAAATGATTCATCTGGATTGACAGTGCATATAGGTCAATTCCAGCTGCAACCGGATCGAGAATTACCAGAGACTCAAGTGCCTGGGGGATAATATTTATTTTCCATTGCAGAGCATTCTGTTTTACCGAATTATTTTTTGTCTTACTAATTATCTCATCAGCAGCTTCTTCAACAGTCCCGGCAAAGTATCTTCCAAACTCATTTAAGTGTATGCCCAGTTCTATTGATGTCATATTTACTCCCTCAAGATCTTTCATCATATTAGATTCAGTTGAAATTCCAGTACATCCAACGATGAAAAAAAATAAAGGCAAAAATAACCCAGCAATGTATTTTATCTTTACAAGGTTAACCTTTTCCATGTCCATCCCTCCTGAAGATGAGTTATAGTTATTTGTTTCCCGCAAAGGGTCAATTTTCTTTTCGAATGCAACTTAATAAAATGAAGCGAGTAAATAATTCAAAATCTGTGTACCTGATAGAAAATTTAGTGTCTGATTTTTTTTGGAATACGATTATAGAATAACTCAATATAATAACTTACATTTCTTTAGCTGATATTTTCAGCACATTACGATATTTCGTGAATACTACAAATTCAGTTCATTTAGGCATCAATTTATACATATAATGCAAATCATTAACTATTTATAAATTAAACATTTAAACCATTGTATAAATTTTTTATTCTATCCGGCAAAGTTTTTGTCAATCTAAGGCAAAACATGTTCTTGAAAAAATGATTCTAAAGGACTATCGGTGAACGTTGGTAAAAAGAATTTAGTTAAGTTACAAATTGAATAAATAATAAATATAATTAATGAGATTGATTTGGTATCACTTGGTAAGAACATAAATTAAATGATGTACAAACTATTATTTACTATAATTTTTGTTTGTTTATCCAATGCTTACTCTCAGGAAGATAAGGATTCTTCACAAACAAAAGGTGTTAATCTTGAGATAGCAATTCACGAAAATCAGAAAACAGACTCACTCGTATTCACCGATTTTGGTATTATTGGATATCCGTATATTTTCTATTCACCCGAATCTAAATTAGCAGTCGGGGCTGGAGGATTAATGTTTTTTAGAACAGCAGCAAATAAAGAATTGAAGCCATCTAAAGTCCTCCTTTCTGTATTTTATACTACAAACAAACAATATAATTTGGTACTTAGTCCGGAGATCTATTTTCCGGGGATTGATAAGTTTTACTTTAGTTCAAGACTGAATTTCTCTAATGAGGTTGGACGGTTCTTTAGTGTCGGGAATAAAACGCCCGACATTGATACAGTAAGTGAATACCTGACGCAACAATTTAATGTGACTTTAGAGATTGCCAGTAAAAATCTGGTATTCCAAAATTTACACACCGGGATTATTTATGAGTATGCTAATAACACCATGATAGACAAGCGTAAAAATCCATACTTTAATAATAATGTCCCAGGTGAAGATGGTGGTAAAATTGGTGGTGCTGGTTTAAGTATTACCTTTGATCACAGAAACAATATTTTTTATCCTTCCGAAGGCACCTACCTTAAATTGCAGGGAGTATTTTATAGAAAGTTTTTTCTAAGCGATTTTTCATTTGATAAATTTATTGTTGATTTTAGACAATTTTGGGAACCTTTAAAAACTCATATTATAGCTTTCCAGACGTACACTCATTTGAGCAACGGATCTCCACCCTTTTATAGGCTTGCTGCTCTTGGCGGGAGTAACAGAATGAGAGGATATTTTGAGGGCAGGTACAGGGACAGAGACTACATTGTAACACAAGTTGAATACAGGAAAATTGTATGGTGGAGGTTGGGCGTAAATGCATTTTTTTCTTTCGGAGATGTTGCAGATAAATTATCTAATTTCCGTCTCGATGAATTTAAACATTCATACGGTTTTGGAATAAGGTTTGTATTTGATGAAACCGAAAAAATTAATCTAAGAGTAGATATAGGATTTGCCGAAAAAAACACTGGAATATATTTTGCGATGGAAGAGGCATTTTAGAACAACAAATTGACCAAGTGATTTAATTAATTATTTATTACCTATAGGAGTTAGATATGCAAATAGGAAGTTTTTATAAAAATATAGTCACTCTATTTGTTTTGATTGTTTTTGTTTATCCTGTTATGAATAATGCGCAAATTCAAATTTCCGGATTCGGGGGATATTTAATTTCCAGCGATGTCCCGGTTAGAGAAGGTGAGCTTAAAATAAAAGATGCCCCAAATTATGGCCTCGGTCTGGATGTTAAAGTTAAGTCTGAACTTAATGCTGTTATATTTTGGACAATCTCAAATACATCTGCTGAACTTAGAAAATTCACCGGGGAAACCGAGCCTATTACTGATGTAGCAATCCATCATTTCCAGGTTGGTGGTATGTATGAACCGAATAAGGGAAAAGTCAGACCTTTCTTTGCATTAACATTAGGAGCAACGTTGTTTCATCCAACTAAAAATAACCTGAGTGACGAATGGAGATTCTCTGTTACTTTTGGAGGGGGTGCAAAAATCTATCTTTCGGATAGGTTTGGTATAAAACTTCAGGCACGGCTTCTTGTCCCACTTCAGTTTTCGGGAGCTGGCTTCTGGTGTGGTGTCGGTGGGTGCGGTGTAGGTGTGGGCACCTGGACTCAATTTGTTGAGGCCGATTTTACAGGCGGAGTATTTGTTCGTTTGGGAAAATAGTATATTAGTTTTACACGAAATTTCATCTGTAAAATTCATTGATCTATAAATTTATATATAAACTATATTTAGTAATTTTAGTTGTACTACTACATCTAAGCAGTCTCTATGCTCAAAAAGTAGACGAGGTGATATTACTAAACGGAAATAATATTACCTGTGAAATAAGGGGGTTAGAATTTGGACTGCTTGAATGCAAAACCGACGACATGGGTACGATACAAATTGAGTGGGAAAAAATCGAGAAAGTTTTTTCAAATCAGTATTTTGAAGTTGAAGTTAATGATGGAAGAATCTTTTACGGAACACTTGACACACTTAGAGGAACCAGAGATATAAATGTTAAAGGATTCGTAACAAGTAAAATATTATCCAGGGAGTTTGTTGTCAGAATCGCTCCGATTAAAGACAGCTTCTGGAAACGCTTAAGGGGAATTGTTAGCCTGGGAATTAATTTCACTAAGGCTAGTTCTATAAAACATTTGAATATTGGGGCTGATATAACCTATCAAACTACGGCAATAATTTCATCTCTAGATATTAATTCCATAATTACCGAGGATAAAGATAAGAAAACCAGCAAAAAACAAGATCTTGAATTTGACATTTCTAAAATACTCAATAATCGATTCAATCTCGTTGGTACGATAATGCTCGAACAAAATACGGAACTTGGCTTAAATCTTAGAACGTCTTTAGGAGGAGGGGCCAGCTATTCGTTTTTGAAAACAAATCATAATCAACTCCTGTTTGGGAGTGGTTTGCGAATAAATAAAGAGTCTTACACTGGCGGAACAGCAAACCAGAATAATCTCGAATTACTGATTTCTAGTCAGTATCGGCAGTTTGTATATGTTCATCCTCGAATAAGTTTACTTGCGAGCCTAAATTTTATCCCAAACTTAACAAACTTTGGACGTATCAGATCTAATTTCGATATTAATCTGGATTGGGAAATTATCTTCAACCTCTACTGGGAAGTCAATTTCTATTTTACTTTTGATAATAAACCACAATCCACAAATGCATCTACTACCGACTATGGAATTCGGACATCTTTTAAGTATGATTTTAAATGATTAAATAGTTTTTAGTAATTTTTTTGTGTTAGTCGTCCGTTGCTTAATTATATTTCAATAAGGAAAATCAACTTTATAGAGAATTGAATCGGTACAAAATTGTTAATTAAGAAAGCGAACGAAAAACCCAGAACATTTACAAATATCTTTCTCCATCTTCATCCCAAATTTATCAGAGAAGACGCTATCCACTTAACAAGGACATTTGGACTCGGGGGGATGGCAGTACTTCTAATTGTAGTTCAATTTATTACTGGAATTCTTTTAAGATTTTACTACGAGCCTATACCGCAGAAAGCTTATGACTCAATCCAGTTCCTGCAGAATGAGGTTTTGTTTGGTCAGTTGATAAGGAACATACATCATTGGAGTGGGGTTTTTTTAGTGCTCATTACTTTTCTTCATCTTCTTAGAGTTGTTTTTACTGGTGGATTTCAATCATCACGAAAAGTAAACTGGCTGGTTGGAATTATCTTATTTGTACTAATAATATTTTCGAACTTCACAGGTTATTTACTTCCGTGGGATCAACTGGCTTATTGGGCTGTAACTGTAGGGACGAGCCTATTTCAGTACATTCCGTTTGTGGGAAATAGCATTAGAGAATTTGTAATCGCAGGCAATGAGGTTAATGCAAATACATTGCTCACTTTTTTCAATTTTCATACTGCTGTCTTGCCAATTTTAATACTTCTTTTAATGGTTTATCATTTCTGGAGGGTGAGAAAAGTTGGAGGAATCAATTTACCTCCAAATAATGAATCAGGAAATGTTGTTCCAACTTATCCAAATTTAGTTCAGCGGGAATTTGTTGTAGCATTGGTTTTAATAGCAGTTATAATGTTTTTTTCTACTCTCTTCGATGCACCGTTGCAAATTAAAGCTAATCCGGATTTTAGTCTCAATCCAACAAAGGCTCCCTGGTATTTTGCAGGCATACAAGAATTGCTAATGCATTTTCACCCATTCATGGCTGCTTTTGTAATACCTGTTATTCTGGTCATAACGATTACGCTGATTCCATATCTTAATCTCAAAGAAACTCCCAGTGGTTTCTGGTTTCATTCAGAAAAGGGGAAAGCAAGTTCTAAGTTATCAGCAATTGCTGCTTTAATAATTACCCCGGTGCTTGTTTTGGTAAACGAATACCTGATAAATTTTGAAACCTTATTACCTTCAATAAATTCGTTCATCAGTAATGGAATACTTCCTCTCTTATTGATAATCATTATTCTCTGGGCTTACTACAAGTTGATAACAAAAAAATTAGGGTTATCAGTAATTGAATCAGTACAGGCAATGTTCGTTTATATTATTACTTCATTTGTTATCCTTACGATCATCGGAATCTTTTTCCGTGGAGTAGATATGCAATTAACATTTCCATGGAATTTGTAAAAAAATGAAATCGAAACAGAAAAATAAAAAAGTTCGAAGCAAACAGACTGATGACAAACCTGCTATTAAAGAGAACAATTTGGAGAGCAGAAGATTATTTCTTCAAAAATTATGGAAAGGATTGGGTGTACTTGTTTCACTTGAATTTGTTGCTGTAATCTTTGGTTTCCTATTTTCAGGAAAGAGCAGCGAAAATGAATTTAAACCCAAGCAACTCATTGAAGCAGGCAATGTTGATTCTTTTAATCCGGGGACGGTCACTCCATTCAGAGGTGGTAGGTTTTATCTTGCAAGATTAGCTGACGGTGGTTTCATGGCATTGTCTATCAGATGTACACATCTTGGTTGTTCAATAAATTGGGAAGATGACAAGAAAAGATTTGTGTGCCCCTGCCATGCATCAGCGTTTTTAATAAATGGTGAAGTTCAGAATCCGCCGGCACCAAAAGCACTTGATTATTATCCGATAATCATTGAAAGCGGAAAAGTTAAAGTTGACGTGGGAATAAGGCTGGAAAGAAATCGATTCAATAAAGATCAGGTTGCTTATTTATAATTATGAATAACACCTGGAAAAATACTGCACTAATTGCTACAAGCGTAATTGCTTTAATGATTCCACTATCGTTAATCCTTCATAAGCCTTCAGATTATTCAACAAAAAAAGAAGCACAATTCGTTGGCGGCAAAGAATGCATAAGCTGCCACAAAGTTGAATATGATTTATGGAAGGGATCCGATCACGATAATGCAATGGATGTTGCTAATGATTCAACTGTGCTTGGAGATTTTAATAATGTTGAGTTAGAGTTTAGAGGTAAGAAACATAAATTCTATAAGCGCAATGATAAATATTTTGTTTATACAGAGGGCCCTGGTGGCAAGATGGAAGAATTTCAAATTGCTTATACTTTTGGGGTAAGACCTCTCCAGCAATATTTAATTCCTTTTGAACGTGGAAAATATCAATGCCTGCCGATTGTATGGGATACAGAAAAGAACAAATGGTATGATATGGCAGATATGGTTTATTCTGGAGAAGAATTAAATCCCAACAGCTGGTTTTATTGGACAAACCAGGCACAAAACTGGAATGGCGTGTGTGCGGAATGTCATTCTACTAATCTTGAAAAGAATTACAATTTAGAAAAAGATTCTTTTAATACAACCTGGTCGGATATTGATGTAAATTGCGAAGCCTGCCACGGTCCCGGATCCGAACATCTTGATTGGGCTAAATTACCTGAAGGTGCAAGAGATTATAATAAGGGAATGGGACTGATTGTTCAGACTAGTGGAACAACCTCTAAACAATATATTGAAGCCTGTGCACCATGCCATTCAAGAAGAACATCTCTCGGAGTTAATGACCACACTAGCAATGAATACTATAATAATCATAGACCTCAGTTAATTATGCCTTCATTATATTTTAAGGATGGACAAATAAAAGAGGAGGTTTATGTAGTTGGATCTTTTACTCAAAGCAAAATGTACATGCACGATGTTCAGTGCAGTGACTGCCACGATTCGCATAGTATAAAATTTAAATTTGAAGGTAATGCTCTATGCACTCAATGTCATCGTGCGGAAGAATATGATGCTTACCAACATCATTTTCACAAGTATGCAAACGAGAAGGGTGCGCCAGTAATTGATAAATTTGGAAATAAGGTTGCTGTTGGTGAAGGTGCTCTTTGCAAAACCTGCCATATGCCTGGCAGATATTATATGGGAGTAGATTTCAGACGTGATCACAGCTTTAGAATTCCAAGACCGGATTTGTCAATCACATATGGAACGCCAAACGCGTGCAATGATTGCCATGCCGATAAAAGTTTTCAATGGTCTGAAAATTATATCAAGAAATATTATGGTGAAAGAAAAAAACCGCAGTATTCTTCAGCTCTGGCCGATGGTTATTTGCAGAAGAATGAAGCAGATACATCACTAATAAAAATAATAAAAAACGACCTCTACCCGGAAATTGTAAGAGCAACGGCTCTTCAATATTTATCTACATATCAAAATGCGGATGTAGATTCTGTGATACTTATGATGCTGTATAACCCTGAGCCAATCATCAGAGAAACTGCGGTAACTAATTATAACCCTGAAACAATTGAAGAATTAGTTAAAATCCTTGCCCCTATTTTAAATGATCCAGTAAAAATTGTGAGGATCGCCGTAGCTAACAGATTATCAGTTATTCCAAAGGAAAACTTTAATGAAGATCAGAAAAAAAATCTGGAAGCTGTTCTTCAGGAATATTTAAATTCATTGCTTTATACAGCGGATTTTCCTACTGGCAAGTATAACCTCGGCAATTATTATTCAAACAAAGGAGAAATTAAAAAAGCAATAAAATTTTATAATGATGCAATTAAAACAGACAGTCTCCTCTATCCGGCAAAATCAAATCTCGCGTTACTGTACTATGATAATGGAAATTTGGATGATGCTGCAAAACTTTTCATAGATTTAATCAAAAAAAATCCGGAATATAAGGATGGACATTATTACCTCGGATTACTTTACGCTGAGCAGGGAAGATTTAATGAATCCGTCGAAAATCTTGAACTGGCAGCTAAAGAAAAATCAGGTAATGAAAGAATTTATTATAATTTAGGTCTATTATATCAAAAGCTGAATGATTTCAACCAGGCTGAAAAATCACTTTTGAAAGCATATTCATTATCACCGAATGATTTTGATTTTATATATGCGTTGACTGATTTGTATTTTAAGAATGGGAAAAAACAAAAAGCATTAAAATATGCAGAAGAACTGAAGAATAAATTCCCTTCTAATCCCACTGGAATGAAGTTAGTCGCATATATAGCTGAACAGTTGAACTGAAAATAAATCCTTCTGGTTCTGATTAAATATTTTTATAGTCTTGATTCTGCAACGAATCGCAACTGAAAAATACTTGTTATCGTGCTGATGAATATTAAAAAAAATATAAAACCTAAATTTCTTTTCAAGATAGTAGTTAAAGCATGCACTTTCTTGCTTTTTCTATTTCTTCTCTTAATATCGATAACATTTATATTATTCAGTATATATAAAGATGATATAACAAAAAAACTTATTCTAGAGTTAAATGATGAATTAAACGGAGAGATTTATGTTTCAGATGTTTCGCTTGCTCCATTTAAAAATTTCCCAGGTATCTCTTTAAAAATGGATACTGTCAATGTATCCGGTGAAAAGGATAGTATAACAACTAGTGAAGAAAATCCCATATTAAAATTGTCGAATATTTACATTTCACTTAATATTATTGATTTATTTTATTCAAAAATTAATATATCCGCCATTTCGATTGAAGATGGATCAGTTTCCATAATTACGTATCCTGATAACTCTATTAACATTTCTAATCTCTTTAAAAAATCAAAAATTAATAAGACCACCCAAAAGAAAAAACCAGATGTACAAAAGAAAGAAAAACCGATATTTGAAAAAAAAGATGAATTAAGTTTAGCAATCGATGACCTAACAATTAATAAATTATATGTAAAAATTGAAAATCAGTTACTGGACAGATACATTTATCTTGAGATTAAGGATCTGAAATCTTCTTTTAAATATGGTAGGGAAAAAACAAAATTTTTTTTAAAAACTGATATAATAATTGACTCTCTATATCAGCAATCAAGGAAAATCATAAACAACATCTCAGGGTCGGTTAACACTAACATTTCAATTAATAATTTGACATCTCTTACTGAATTTAGGGATAGTAAAGTTTTATTTGATGATACACAATTTAATTTTGTTGGCACATTCAGTCCTAAAGATGAGGGGAATATTGATTTAAATATTGAAGCAAAGGGCAAAGACTTAGGCATCTTTTCTTTTATACTTGCAGAGGGAGGAGTAAAAAATCTAAGGAAAGGTGAGTTTTATTTTAATGCCAAAGTTAAGGGTAAGACATTAAATATTTCCCCATTAGTTAGAGCGGATTTTGGTTTTAAAGGAGCTGAATTAAAAAATCCTTTAACAAACCGCACTATTAAAAATTTAAATATGAACGGACATTTTAATTCAGGTGGAATTGGTGATTTTTCTGAAGCCGAATTTCGCATAGATACACTTAGTGCAGACTTCCCAAAAGGTCACCTCAGTCTTGCCGGGTCAGTTAAAAATTTTATTGTGCCCGAAATAAATCTTAATATATTAATTGATGCTGATGTAACCGGTTTGGATGAAGTATTCAGACTTAATTTTATGAAAGATTTGAAGGGCCGTATAAAGCTCGAAGATAAATTTGATGGAATTTACTACCCGGAAAAGAAACTATTCTTAAGCAGCACAAACAACTCATTAATTGAGTTTATAAATTTTGGTTTTAACATTCCCGAAGTAATAAAGTTCGACAACATAAACGGGTTGATTAAAAGGGACAATGATATCTGCTACATTGAAGATTTTAATTTTACTTCTGATTCGACTGATATGTTAATAAACGGTCAGATTAGTAACTTAAACTATCTTCTTTTCGATGTTGATAAACAGATTGATGCCAACTTAAAAATAAAATCAAAAGTTTTTGATTTACCAAATTTTCTGCTTTTTGATCCTTCTATTAAAAGAAACTTTCCTTACAGGATAAAAAATATTGATCTGGTTGTTGATGCCATAACCAGCACTAAGAAAGTCCTTCAAATTAAATCTTTTCCTGAAATAGATTTTAATATTAAAGTGCTGAATGCTACAATTGAAGATCTTCTACCGCCCATAATTATTAATTCAGGAAAATTTAGAATTAGTGAAAACATTTTGGGCTTTAACCTGAACTGTAAAGATTTTAAAACTGATTTTCTGGGTGGGCAATTTAATTTTACAGGAGTGTACAATTCGTCTCAGGCAGAACCTTTCTATCTGAAATTAGATTCTAAGTTTAGCAATATTTATCCTTCCCAGTTAATATATAATGAGGGGGACAGCATCCCTGAATATCTAGGCGGTTCCCTCACGGGTTCCTTTTTTGCAGATATGCAATTTCCTGAAGATACTACTGTGCTAAAGTTTTTTAATCTTAAAGATGCAGACCTTTCTTATAATTTGGCTGAAGATACGATTGAAATAAAAGCATTGAATCTAAATATTTCTGAGGTTTATTTTGACTTGAGAGTAAATGAAAATCCTCTGGTATCTCTGAACACTTCCGGAAGTTTTAAATCGAAAAAAATTAATTCAAAGCATTTCTCCTTAGATAATATGAAATTAAAATTTTCTGTGATCAATGGAGCTTATAATTTTGAATCCGAAATGGTGAGGTTATTTGGGAAGAATGCAAAAGGTAATTCAGAGTTAACTATTAAACCATTTTCTGATGTGCCAACTATAAGCATCAATTATAATGTTACAAAATTTTATGCTGAAGAAATGCTCTCGATTTTTCGTGAAGACACACTCATAACTGGTCCCTGCAATTTATCAATGAATTTAAAGGCACAGGGAAAAGACTGGACGTCAATTGTTAATAATCTGAATGGATACATTAACCTAAGTGGTAAAAATCTATTATTATATGGGTTTGATGCGGATGAAATAATTGAAAAATTTAAACGAAGTCAAAACTTTAATTTACTGGATCTTGGAGCTGTTATGCTTGCAGGGCCTGTTGGAATTGCGGTTACAAAAGGATCCGATATTGCCAGCATATTTGCCTTCAATGAAGGTGAGCTTACTAACATTAGTAAAATTGTATCTAATTGGAGCATTAATAACAGTACATTTATTATTGATGATGCTGCATTTACCACGCACAAGAATAGGGTTGCATCTAATGGTATTATTGATTTTAATAATGATAGTCTGGATTTGAATATTGCTTTAGTAAATAAATATGGTTGCAGCATATTTAGTCAGAAAGCTTATGGAGATATAAATTCACCGACTATGGAAAAGGTTAAAGTTGTTGGAACAATCCTTGCCCCTGTAACAAATCTGATAGATGATGTTTTTGGAGCTGATTGTGATGTGTTTTATGATGGTGTAATTCAACACCCGGAATAATCATTAGCGATATAAAGGTTGCTGATTTTTCCAGCAACCCTTAAAATAAATTAATTAAATACCTATTGTTGATGCTGTGGTCCACCCGGAGGAAAATCAGCTAGAATCTTCGCAACTACCTCATCAATTGCTATTTGCTGCTCTTCCTGAGAAGAATATTCTTTCAGTGTCTTTGTTCCCATACCACGCCATGAAAGTTCTTTTTCTTGCCAGTCAACAATATCAATTACTAATGATCCTTCTTCATAATAACTTACATGTGTGCTGCCACCGCTCCCGTAAGGACCCCACCAGGGATCGTACCAACCGTAACCTCTATATCCACCGGTATCGGTAACCTGCATTTTTTCCTTAGCACCGCCCCAAAGTAAAATTACGAAATCAGGCTCACCACTTTCAATTAGTTCAAATCCCTTCTCAGCAAGTGTTTTATCAATTCCGGATATAACACGTTTTTTAAGAAGCGGATCCTTAGCAAGGTCATCATTTGGACTGACTTCCTGATCCTTCGCCCACCGGTAAGTTTTATATTTGCTGAAGTCCTGTGATGCATCGAAATCAGTTGTTACTTTTAGTGAAGAACAACCGAATAATAATATTACAAGCAATCCTGTAATTAATAAATGGATTAATCTCATATTCTCTCCATAATAATGTTATAATTTATCTCATAACTATAATTAAAAATTTTAACGATATCCAATATAAAAATAATCATGGAGTTTCCATTCTTTAAAAATTCCATTTTGAGGACGGATTCACTTTTTGTCTAAAACGGCGTGGCTATTATAGATAGTTATAAAATAAAGTATTAGGCACATAATAACACATATATGAAAATTGACTTTACAGAACGAATCCAAGTAATAACTTTATCCGGTTGAAGACAATTTCAGTATCTCGTACTATTTCAGGAGAGTTATCAGAATCCGGAGAAATATTGATATCATTTTTAAATGTATCTGATCCAAAAGAATAAGCAATTCCGATTGTGACATCAGATTTTTCAATCTGAAATGTTGAGCCTAATGAAATATGATAAATATTCCAGTTTGTTGACCTGGTAAGATTTGTGGTTGTATTAGGATCTCTTGATGAAAAATCAGTAACGAAGCTTGTAGAAATTATAAATTTTTCATGTAAATAATAATCAACTCCAAAGCCGTAATTAATGATGCTCTTAGTCTCGTGAGTCAGATCATCTTCAATTACATCACCACTGCTCTGCTCTTTAAACGGTTCAGTATCTAATACATAGAATTTTTTTATAGCATCAAACCATTCGGTGCTAAAGGTAATTTTGAAATCATTTATTGTATAAGCTGCACCAAAACCAATTGCCCAGGAACTTTTGTATTCTGATGTGACATCATCTTGAAAATTACTTTGAAAGACTGTAGAATCAACACCACTTAAAAACAGATTTGATCCAACTGAACCGCTCCCAAACAAATTTAAACTTGGAGTTGTTACTGTTAAACCAAGCGTTAATGGGCTGAGATTAACACCTAAACCCGCCTTTAACAAAGTTCGGGCATTTGAATAGGAATAGTCATTAATATTAGTGAACGCGGCAATTTCTCCCCCGGATAAGAGTGCTTGAAGGATAGTTTCTGTAGCCGCCTGATTACTGCTATATGACAGGTACCCGGTTAAGCCTAATCCGAAAACCTCATTTAACTTACTAGAGTAAGTGATTCCTGCCCAGACATCAGTAAATTTTTTTTCGATCCTTACCCCTCCTGCAAAACTTTCCTTTCCGGGAGAGGATCTAATTACTTCAAGTGAGTCTATAATTCTTATATCAAAATCCAACCTGGAATTTTGTCTTGTAAGAAGTGAAAAAGCAAGCTTATCTTCACCTAAAAATCCAAAATCAAAACCAATAGCAACAAAAGATGGTGTGGGTGTAATATATGAAAAATCAAGATCAGCGCCTTCTGAAGCACCATTTTTTATCTTATATATATCAACCTGGTAAACCTGTGCGCTTAATATGAAAACAGCCTCTTCATACAATGCGATTGCACCGGGATTGTAATAAGTTGCACTAAGATCCGAAACACTTCCAATAACGGCGCCACCAAGTAATGTCGATTTGGTTCCGTACTGAAGGTTCCAATTATAATTTTCCTGTGCGTAAATTCTTGAAACTGATATACAAAAAACACAAGTCACAAAAAGTAATATCCTATTCATAATTTATCTCGAGTCAGATTAAAACTAAAATTTAAATGAAGTTTCATTCCTTTAAACTGTTACTGCTGAGGTGGATGATTAAGGATTATCTAGATTTTTGAAATAAAATGATCCTACCCAATTTAGTTTGCTAAAAATTTTCCTATTATTCATTATAGTAATTATTTTGTAGCTACCACTATTTAAGATAGTAAAAATTTTTTAAATCTAAACAAGCATATTTAAAATCACCAAATGATTTTGAATTTATTTATGCACTGCTTGACTTCTATTTTAAAGCAGGTTGGAATAAAATTACTTTAAAGTATGCTATGGAGCTAAAAGAAAAATTTCCGGGGAACCAAACTGGAGAAAAAATTGTTGATCTAATACAAAGAAGTTTAACAAGCTAACAATCCTCTTTGTAATGTGAGTTAGTTTATATTAGTCAATCATTATCCAATTTATTGGATAATTTCAGTAATGATATTTATATTTAAATAAATAAAATATATTTAAAAAACTTTTAATCATTTATCGAGGAAAATTTTATGAAATACATTTACTTCATCTTAGTAGTACTATTTGTTACATCGCTAAACGCACAAACTAAATACTTTGAAACCAATATTGACGAAACGAGGGCTGACCTTGCAGAGATTGGTAAAGAAATTGTCGCACAAAATGTGGAAATGACTCCAGATCAGGCAACAATATTTTGGCCCTTGTTTGATGAATACGACAAAGAAGATCATCAACTAGGTGACAAGGAAGTTGAGATTTTAGAAAACTATATGCTTAATTATTATGCTATGGATCAGGAAGAAGGCTCAAAAATTCTGAATGATATTATGCAGATTAGATTAGACCGGTTGAACCTGGAAAAAGAATATGTTGATAAGATGAATAATGTACTTCCTTTTAATGTGGTAGGAAAATTCTACCAGGTTAATAGAAGATTGAATTTATTAATTGATGTTCAGAAAGCTGTTAAAATTCCGCTTTTAAGAGAACCAGAATAAACTTTAACAGACTTAATTATTAAGAATAAATCTTTTGGGATTTCAGAAATGAAGACCGGCAAAATATGTTTAATTTAATTTTTATATCGTTATTTCATGATTAGTTTTTATAAAAGCCTTCATTTTGAGTAGAAGTTAAATTATGAGCTTACTTACAATATTATGGTCTACAGCAGCAGCTGCATGCTTAACCATAGGTTTAATTAACCTGTTTATTTGGTTTCGTTTAAAGCACTCTAAGGCAAACCTGCTTTTCAGCATGGCAGCTTTAGGTGCCGCTTTGGGTGCGATTGTTGACTTATTCGGACTTCATGCCCAAGATGTTTCAAGCTACGTACTTTCATTAAAATATCAAGTCCTCTCGGTATTTATAATTCTAATTTCTCTCATTTGGTTTGTATATTTTTATTTTGGAACAGGACGTAAATGGCTGGCGCAATTAATAACTTTTCTTTGGAGCGTATCACTTATTATAAATTTTATTTCTGCAAACAGTATTGTGTATTCTGAATTAACCCAACTCAAACAATTGAGTTTACCCTGGGGAGAAACCTACACGTTTGCATTGGGAATAGCTCATCCAATAAAATATTTAACGGATTTTTCTTCACTATTGATTATAATTTTCTTTATAGATTCTTCAATTAAGTTATGGCGAAATGGTAATAAAAGAAGGGCGTTTTGGATAGGTGGGAGTATAGTGTCTTTTATGCTGATTGCCGGAATTCATTCGCCGCTTGTTGATGCGGGCATCATTCATTCGCCATATATAATATCGTTTTCTTTTCTTGCAATCATCTTCGCCATGACATTGGAAATTAGCTATGGCGTTTACGAAGCCGCAAATCTTTCAAAAGAAGTAATTTCTAATGAACACCGATGGAAATCTTTGCTTGAAAACATACAGTTTTTGGTTTGTGGCGTGAGCAAAGATGGAATTATCTATTTTGTTAATCCCTTTTACTTAAAAACAACATCATACACCACGGAAGAAGTTATTGGCAAGCATTACAACTTCCATATTTCACCAAAGGAAAAAGATACTATTAACCAGCTAGCTGAAGTTTTTGAGACGGAAAGTAAATTACCCAACGCACAGATTTCAATAATGACAAAAAACGGGGAAGAAAGAAATATTTATTGGTCCAATGTTATTATTAAGGATAGTGATGGAAACTATGAAGGGGTTCTTGCTATAGGCAGCGACATTACAGATAAGATAAAAGCAAAAGCAGATTTAAAGAAAGCTTATGAAGAGTTGGAAAATTTTAAGGAAAAATTACAGGAAGAGAATGTATACCTTCAGGACGAACTTACTCATGATTATAAGCATATAATTGGGGATAGCCCGGCTCTAAAATATGTTCTTCACAGGGTTGAAGAAGTTGCTTCTACCGATACAACTATATTAATTGAAGGTGAAACCGGTGTAGGCAAGGAAGTATTTGCAAGGGCAATCCACGAAAGCAGCACCAGGAAAGACAGACCTCTCATCAAAGTTGATTGTGCTTCAATTCCTGCAAATTT
>RCNB010002271.1_pt1 | contig 17726 bp, 20 predicted proteins | sample 2041321 | NCBI WGS metagenome assembly RCNB01 (sample SAMN09708232, study PRJNA481090) | Marine sediment metagenome, whole genome shotgun sequencing project. | reverse complement strand
TGAAGTTTTTTGGGTGCGATATCAAAAGATTTTTCGTCAACTTGCTTGATAGAAGATGGAATGTAATCATTATTTAACAAAATCGAAGAATTCTTGTAAAAAAAGTTCTGGATTTCAGCATACAGGAAATGATGAATTATGTTCCTGCCAACACCTCCAAGATAAGATAATATTCTCGCATCATGCATAGTAATTTTTCTGGATGAATTCGACGTGGATTCTTTTTGAGAAGTGTTGAAATTAATCCTTACACTAATCAAATTAAGATTAATAATTTGATTGTATTTGTCCTGGATTTCCAGGTTTTTCAAGAGAACTTTGCGATCGTCTTTTGAAATAACCGCAGATATTTTATCTCCATAAGAAAGGTAGGATTTTTCTGTGATGTTCTGATAATCTGAAAAGATTAAAAAATAATCCCGATTCTTGATATTCTGAATAATTAATGCTGATGATGGGTCAAAAGAAAAATTTGCGGGTCCACCAAGAAATTTGAGATGCTCCTGGATCTCTTGTGGTTTCGTGAGGTTGTCTTCGTAGATAAATGTATTTCGTATAGGAAATGAGAATGCGCATCTAGTAAGATACCGATCTGATTCATTTAATCCAATTGATGGGAACAATAAGTGCAAATATCTGCTTATCATTTTCTTGATTGAAAGAAAAATAATGAGCGGGGTTATAGTAAATAAAATTGTTGAAGGAGAAAAATACTGCAGTAATATTTCCTGGAAGATTCCCGAAGTGAAACTTTTAGGCTCCGGGAACAACGTTAGGAAATTTATTGATATAGAGAGGGGAGCGATCTCTGTTTGTGCTATAAAAGTCCAATAAATTAGAAACAAGAGCACAATAAGCATTAAGCGCAATCTTCCCGCAGATTTATTCACTATGAATAGTTGATCCCTAATTGGCTTATTCTTTTTTTGTTGATTCACATTCTTCATTTTATGGAACCTCTTGTTGTATCCAAAGATTATTCAAGAACACCCAAATATTCAGCGGTTCCCATTGTTCTAGAGGTTCTACACTTTCTGATCGATTAGAATCTCTTAAAAAGTGTGAATTTGATGTATCTTCCACGATCTTCGTGTTAATTATCGTATTTATTCTCAATAAAAAAATTTCCATCATTGATGAATAGATACCCAAACTTGGCCACGTCTCTTGGGCGCATATAATGACTGCCGGACGCCTGGACTATATCCGGTTGAATAAAAGACCACTCCACCTCGGTGACTCCAAGAGGCTTGAACAAGTTTTACTCGGCGAAGACATCAAGTGCGCGCGGGGCAACAGCCTGTCTCCCCGATATTTTAAATACACTACCCACAGAGGAGAGATACGATCTGAAGATGTCAAAAACATTACTTTCAAGGGTACGAAGAGCAGGCAGAGTCCTCTACCTCAGCGGGATAATCGGAAGAGGCGACACCAAGGAGTCCAAGTTCAGGGACACATTCGAGAGAATCAAAGGAGTCCTAGAGGAGAACGGCCTATCACTGGAGGATGTCGTGAAGGCAACGGTCTACCTGGAGGACATCAACGACAGACCCAAGTACCTGAACCCCTTATGGCGGGAGTACTTCCCAGACAACCCACCGACAAGAACATGCGTCGAGGCGGGACTCAACGGCGGCCAGATAGAGATAACGGCCGTAGCCGCGATACCTGACTGAACCACATGCATTCAATAATTCACAAGTAAGGAAATGGATCACAGCCCTATCTACTTTATTATATTTTTTTGACGCATATCACACCCACGGATGAGGCGAGCATACTGAGAAAAGGAATACTGGTAGTGGACGACGACGAGGACCTGTTATTCGCCTACCGGCTGCTGCTGGAAAAAGAAAACACCGCGGTATTACCACCAACGATGTGGACAAGGCATAGGAGATAGCGAAAAAGATGAAAATTCACCTGGCCATACTGGACTATATGATGCCAAAGCTCAGGGGAGACCAGTTGACAAGACGCCTAATCCAAATCGACCAGGAAATCAAGATCATATTCGTCTCAGGCTACAACGAGGTAATAGAGGTCGCCAAGAAACTCGAGTTTGACGTCTTCGGCGTGTTCATGAAGCCATTTGACCCCGACGTCATGGAGAACCTGGCGGAATCCAATGACCACGCCAATTTCATACAGAACTCGTTAGAGATGCCCTCCCTCAACATGTACTCAAACATCGTCACCAACAAGATGAACTCGGGCTATTTCTGATAAAACAGGAAATATACGTCATTTTTTAGAAAACACCAAGCATCACCCAGATGAAGAACGTTTATCTTGACGCATAATGTGACAATACTGGGTGACTCAGGGATCAATTGGGTTACCCAGGGGCCGATTGAACCTGCGAAGGACCTCACCGGCCCCACCCCTATAATTCATTAGGCGTCCCCCGCGCCGTTCCAGGCAACAATGACCCCCTCCCAGCCACCCACCTTCCATACTAAGGCTGCACATCACAACCACAAACACATTGGCTAATATGATAAGGCAATTATAGCGCGTATCTTTATTTTATAAGAGTATATGTATAAATAACATAATAAATCAAGGAATATCCGACAATGACCGATGAAAAGAAATGTGGGTGCAACGCCCACACAGAGGAAAGCAAGATAAAAAGACCAGGCTACTACGGAGCAAAAAGAGCCGTCCTGGGCGAGGTGATCGCGGAGGTAAACGCCAGAGGGGGAAGGCTGGAGCTATCAAAGGCCTGGAGCAGGTCAATACTGAAGGGAGAGATCCACGAGATAATGCTCACCCCCACAGCCCACTCCCCCGGGGAAACACTACCAGGGTTCACCGCCGTCGCCTTCTTCGAGACCACCCAGGGAAGCCACACCGTCATAGGAGACAAACTCCACCACAACGGCGAAGAGATCGCTACCCTCATCGGGTACGAGATGAACCACATGCCAAACCACATGAACATCGTATTCACCGCCAACGGGGAATACCCGGAGTTCAAACTGGGAGACCAGATCAAGATACAGTAACACGCCAGACCCGAAAATATTTTTTTCCCTCATGACCAGTGGCTGGAGTAGCCTGCCTTCTCCATGATTTCACACTCCAGAAACAATAGGGGGAGGGGTGGGTACCCCCGCAAACGAGAAAACAGCCCTGTTACATAAAAAGAAGTCATAAAAACGCCTATTTTTAAAAAGTTAGATGACAAAAAGAGGTAGGGTAACGGCTAAAAAAGGGAGAAAAGCGATACATTAAGAATATTTTTTTCGCTTATACCAGGTTACTTGATGCAAGGAGATATCAGTTGAGCCGACGGATACCCCTGCATGCGCCTGGCCTCACTCCTCAGCGGTGGAAAAGACAGCGTCTACGCGGCCCACCTCACCCAGCGGGACCACCAGCTATCCTACATGGTCTCCATGAAGCCAGAGAACCCAGACAGCTACATGTTCCACACAGTAAACATCGACGCCACAAGGCTCCAGGCAGAGGCATGGGGAATCCCCTACGTGGAAACCAAGACCCAGGGCATCAAGGAGAAGGAGCTGGAAGACCTCAAGGAAACCCTCTCCATGCTCCAAATCGACGGCGTAGTCACAGGCGCCATCGCCAGTAAGTACCAAGCCGACAGGGTCAACAGGCTCTGCATTGAGCTGGGCCTGACCCACCTATCCCCCCTCTGGGGAAAGGAGAGGGAGCAACTGCTACACGACATGCTGGGCAGCGGGATGAAGATCATATTCTCGGCCGTGGCAGCCCATGGGCTGGACCAGACCTGGCTAGGGGAACCAATCACCCCTGAAAGGGTCGCCAAGCTAAAAAGCCTAAACCAAATGTACGGCGTCGACATGTGCGGCGAGGGCGGCGAGTACGAGAGCCTCGTCCTGGACGCCCCGTGGTTCACCAGACGCATAGAGATAACGGAAGCAGACAAGACCTGGGACGGCGTGAGCGGCCGGTACAACGTAAAAACCGCCACACTTGTCGACAGGAAAAAACACAATAAAATATAAGTATGCACTCACCTTCTGGGTGTGAGAGGAGAACGCGGTGATGTCCCGCCAAACAGCATAGGCCGAAAGGCCCAAAACGATTCTATTAGCTGTTACTCCGCCGCAGAAAACAAAACCAGCGACGGCCATGGACCAAACCCATTTTCCCTGGAAGTGAATAACCAATGAGCGAGAAAAAAGAAGTGGAAGTAGTATCAGAAGCCCTCAAAGCCGAGGAGAAGCAAAAAAGCTACTGGTACATCCTAGACACCGACGGAAAGCTCTGGGAGTTCGACGAGTTCGACTTCAAGGGCCATGACAACCTCCGCAAGTTCAGCGGATACGAGTACGAGAAGGACAGAACCGTCACACGCGCGTCACCACACATAGCCCTCATGAGAAGCCTAGAGCTGGTGGACTATGAGCCAGCATCCGACCCAGGGAACTTCAGGTACTACCCCAAGGGAAGGATGGTCAAGGCCCTTCTGGAAGAGTATGTAACGAGCATGGTCCACGCGTACGGGGGCTTAGAGGTGGAGACCCCGCTCATGTACAGCATGGAGCACCCCACCCTCAAGAGCTACCTCAACAGGTTCCCCGCCAGGCAGTACACCATCGAGTCAGACGACACCAGGTACTTCATGAGGTTCGCGGCCTGCTTCGGCCAGTTCCTCTTGAGCCACGACGCCACCATCAGCTACAAGAACCTCCCCATGAAGGTCTACGAGATGACCCGTTACAGCTTCAGGAGGGAGCAACGGGGAGAGCTAACTGGACTCAGAAGGCTCAGGGCCTTCACCATGCCCGACGTCCACGCCTTCTGCAAGGACCTGGACCAGGCAAAGGACGAGTACAAGATTAGGTTCAAGCTGAGTCAGGACGTCCTAGAAGGAATCGGGCTCGAAAGGTCAGACTACGAGCTAGCCGTCAGAATGGTCAAGGACTTCTGGGAGGAGAACAACGGAATAGTGAAGGAACTTGTCAAGTCACACGGAAAACCAGCGCTAATCGAGATGTGGGACGAGCGCTCATTCTACTACATGATCAAGTGGGACATGAACTTCGTGGACAACCTGGACAAGGCATCCGCCCTGGCCACCGACCAGATTGACGTCGAGAACGGTGAACGCTACGACATAAAGTACATGGACGAGGACGGGGTACAGAAGCACCCATACATACTCCACTGCAGCCCAAGCGGCGCCATCGAGCGCGACATCTACGCACTCCTGGAGAAGGCGGCCTTCGACATGAAGAAGGGCATCAAGCCAAGCCTGCCACTGTGGCTAGCGCCCAGCCAGGTGAGGATCATCCCAGTCAGCAGCGAATACGTTGAGCTAGCCGACAGTATCAGGGAACAGTTCAGCCGAGTCCGCGTCGATATCGACAACAGGGACGAGACCGTCGGCAAGAAGATCAGGGAGGCCGAGAAGGAGTGGGTCCCCTACATCATCGTGGTCGGCGAGAAGGAGATCGATGCAGAGAAGCTGGGTATACGTGTCAGGGGCCAGAAGCAGCCAGACCAGCTAAGCGTCCCAGAGCTACAGGATAAAATCCACATCGAGACTTCTGGAAAACCATACAGACCCGTCCCGCTGCCCATCTACCTGCAGGACCGACCCAAGTTCGTGGGCTAAAACCCCACTATATTAGGCGCTGTGGCGCCACCGCTCTATCTGGGAGCTCTTTTTGCTCCCCTTTTTGTAATCCTTGTAATGCTCCTTGCACAGGTACGCCCTCTTCGCGCCCTCAGCGTCGAGCCCCGCCTGCTTGACCTTACCGATATCGATGGAGCGGACGGCGTCCTCGTTACAGCCTTTGACGCTGCACTTCGTACCCTTGCTTATCTTGCCCATATTAACGCACTAGTACAGATACCAAAGGAGGTCTGGTATAAACCCTAGCCATTTTTTCCTGATTGATAATCCGCCACCACGCCGGAGGCGCGCTCAAGGCACTCCATGGCAACCCCGTATTCGGGGAAACTATTCAGACCACATTCGGGCGAGACGTACGCTATCCGCTCAGAACCGAAGAAATCAGAGACCCCATCAAGCCTCTTCCTCATGAGCCCAGTGTCCTCAAGGAAGAGATACGGATCGATGGTTGCCTTCCGTATACCAGTCCACACCTCACCAATCTTCTCGGGGATGTTCCCGGTGAACCCCTGTGCCTTGTAGTAGTTCTCTATCAATGTATCGAACTGGGTGACCCCGATCGCCACCCAGAGACGCTTATCGGTCTCCTCAAGCCTCTCCTTAACGGACTCCTGGGAGTAAAGGGGATCACCAACGTGGCTGGCCACCACGTCCAGGTACTCGGCGTCCCAGAACAGGTTCTCCGAAGTATCATGGAGGTGCATACTGGTATTCACGCTGTGGGATTTAGCCACGTACAGGACTTTGTCCCAGGCCTTCCTCAAAGCCTCGCGCCCATCGGAGCCATAGTCGAGAAGGGGATCGTTCATGAACCCAAGCACGGGCTCGTCCACGCTCAGATGGGATATCTCCGCGCTCCCGTTACTGAACAAGGACGCCTCGAGGATATCAGCGAGAGCTTCGGCCAGTTCGAGATAGAGCCCGGGAGTCTTGAACTGGAAAAAGCTGGCCAACGTGTACGGGCCTGTAACGCATACCTTGATGCGAACCCTGTCACGCCCAGAGGACGACTTGATCTCCCTGGCCTCCCGTCTAAGAGCCTCGGTCTCAGGAATCGCGGCGCCAGACTTGGCCCTGATGCCGTTCACCACATGTAAAGCCCCGTCAAACCTCTCGATGCCATCCATGAGCTCGAAGTACATCTCGTTCATGTCCCTGAACTGAGGGTAGTTTGGAATATCAACGCCCACATTGAGCTTGTCGATGAAGGAGGAAACCACAGCCTCCTCAAAATCTACGTAATCCTCGTTATTTACACCTAAGAACGGAAGTAGACTGTTCGCCTTCCGTGCGCCGCTGCGGATAATATCCGTCTCTATCCTGGCTGGTAGGCTTCCAATATCAGAGCTATACATGGGTTACCGTTTTGCTACGCCGGACACAGATTAATGCATTCCTATACTACGGGAATAATCCAATTCCCCATGACTAAAAGAATATGCCCATGAGCACCAAAATAGAAACCTGTATATCCCACTACCTCGGATGCTCCACGTCATGACGAACCTTAATGTCGCCGTTCTGGGATGCCCTGGATACTCAAGGGAGCTGGGTAAGAAGGGAACCGAATCCGACATCACACTCTACAACATGAAGAAGGGCGAGACCACGGTCACCATCGTCGAGGCGTCAAAGTACCCCGAAAAGCTCCAGAGTCTATTCTACGCCGCGGGTTTCGGAGATTTCATCATACTTGTCGTAGACGAGATCAACGCATCTTTCGGTGAGACTGTGCTCATGCTCGACTGTCTAGGTAAGAAGGAGGGCATCATCATCCCGAGGAACTATATAACTAAGGAACAGCTCAGCAGGTTCATCAACGGGACGGTTGTCGAGGGGTATGAGATAATCGAAGAGAACCTGCCACTTCTACGGGAGTTCATCATGGGCAAGGCAGAGGCACTAGTCAAAGGTGATGACTCACCGACAGGAGGCGTAGTAGTGGACCACCATTTCAACGTCAAAGGAATAGGTACCGTTGCCCTGGGAGTAGTACGATGGGGACAGATACATAGGCACGACAAGCTCAGGGCTTACCCCACGGAAAAGATTGCCCAGTTGAGGTCGATCCAGAGGCACGACACAGATTTCGAGACCGCCGAGGCAGGGAACAGAGTAGGGCTGGCGCTCAAAAACATCGAACCAAGCGACATAGACAGGGGAACCCTGTTGTCCAACGACGAGTCCGTAAAGCAGACCACACTGATCGAGGGAAAACTGGACCTGGTGAAGTACTGGACCAAGCCAGTAGAGAAAGGAATGACCATCCACATCGGCAAGGATATGCAGTTCATCGCTGGTGCAGTTGAGGACAGCGCAGAAGAAATCATAAGGGTAAACATCCAGAAGCCGCTAACTTACAGGGACAGTGAAAATGCAACGATGCTGTACCTGAACGGGGGAAACCTTCGGGTAGTAGGCTCGATAAAACTCTAGCTTGGCCTAATCGCCCACTTCTCGACCTTCATGTATGGCCTGATAGTGTTCTTCAGCACCTGCTTGATGCTCTGCAGCTTAACCGGCTTCGTGATATAGTCATCGGCCCCCACCTCTAGGCTCATCTCGTAGTCTACCTCACGGCTCAGCGCCGACACGATCACCACGTAAATATCCTTGGTCCTCCCGTCGTTCTTCAGGAACCTGCAGAGCTCGAAGCCGCTTATGCCCGGTATGACAATGTCGGTGATCACCAGGCTCGGGTGAAGCTCGTACGCAAACCTGATCGCGTGCTCTGCGTTGCTGCAAGTTATAACCTCATAGCCCAGGAACTCCAGGGTATCCTTGAATAACTCCCTCAGATCAGCCTCATCATCGACTACAAGAATACGTAGTGAGGAATCATATGACATATCTGGGCTTCACTGTACCCACTTCTATGGGTTAATTATATGATTCTTACTGCCACATTTTAGCGATTATTAGCATCTGCACCACTAAAAATATACAGGAATTCGGCATCATATCCGTGAACAGGTGCTAGAATGTCAAAAGGAATCACGTTAAGCCTCGCTGACCCGGCGGGAGAGACGATGCTGAGCAAATTCAGGGAGAGGGGCTTTAAGGAAAAAGAGAAAAACGTATTCACAAAGGGCGACAAGATAATCCTCGTCATGGACCACCTCATCGTCCCAGCGGAACGGTTTCTCAGGAACCTAACACCACAGCCGTACCCAGCTGATTATACAAGAATCGCATCCGAACACGAACTCGAGTACATTGTGGTGGCGAGCAGACACTGGGCCGCCAGCGGAAGGCCAAGCCTGACAGCGCACCCGACGGGAAACTTCGGCAAGGCCATGTACGGGGGGAACCCCAAGGAGCTCCAGATGACCGCTCCGAACCCCATGAGGAATATTTACACGAAGATGCTCGACTCGCCCCCCGAGGGATTCCAGGTAAGCCTTGAGGCTACACATCATAGCCCCACAGAGTTTGATGTGCCCATGTTCTTTGCGGAGATTGGGAGCAGGGAGGAGCAGTGGAGAGACGAGAATGTCGCGGAGTACCTAGTGGATTGCATCTTGGAAGGCATGGACTCAAAGGAGGAGGCCCCTGTGGCAATCGGCTTCGGCGGAGGACACTACTGCCCCAAGTTCAGCGAGCTGATCCAGGACTATGCAATGGGTCACATGGTGGCAAAGTACGCCATAGAGCTCCTGAACGAGGACCTTATCCTTCAAATGGTGGAGAAGAGTCAGGGAATCGACAAGGTGCTCCTTGACAAGGGGTTGAAGGGAAAACATAAGCGAATCGTCATGGGACTTCTAAGCTCCGTTGGGATCGAGGTAGAATAACTACTCGAAGACCCATCCATCCAGATCTTCCCAAACCCGCCCTAGGACCCGCTTTGCCTGTCCCGGTGGGAGGCTCATGAAGAACTTTACCATGTGCTTGCACATTCTCTTCGTGTGACGGCCCTTACGCCAGTCATCGCAGTCGTGCTTGATTACTTTCCTGTCGAGGTCGACATCAATATAATAGCCTCGGATCTTGGCTTGAAGTAACTCGTTTGAACTCCGCTCTATCCTCAACTCGTCGTCGCTGATCTTCTCACCCCTGCCAATGCGCCTTGGGTCAGTGAAATGCATAAGATGATCTGCAACCGACAGATCTTCATCCCTCTCCATGAAGGCGCTCAATGGCTGCACACCTCGGGGCCGAACGGATTCCTCGCGGTATGTGGATATCTTCTCGTGCACTATTTTCTGCTCGGGGGTCACCTCACCTAGAAGCCCCAGCATCTCGACGGCGTTCTTCACGGCGTTCGCGTTGAAGTGGTTGTTGAAGTAACCATAGGTGCGCCTGACCTTTGAGGCGATCTCGTTCACCTTGGGCACCCATTCCTCCAACTGGTCCTCCCTGTACTCGTAGTCGTACCAAAGGTTCACGCCATGCCCATGCCACCTAACATAAGCGAAATCTGCGGTAACATGCACGTCAGAGGGAAGCAGCGGCTCGTCCACAACTGTGTAAGCGACATTATGTTTTCTCAGAATATCATAGGTCTCATCCCTGAGCCACGAAACATTCCTGAACTCCACGGCCCACTCATAATTACCAGGGATCATGTCGAGATAGTCCTCAAGGGCACCAGCATGCTCATCGAAATTAAACTTGGGCCTAAGCTGAATCAGTATAGGGCCAAGGCGCTCAGCAAGAGGCTGCATCAACTGAAGGAACCTATGAGTGTCATCCTCAACCCCTTCTCCAAGGTTCAGCCACTTGTCATGAGTTACAAGCTTTGGTAGCTTCGTAGCGAAAACGAAACCAGGGGGAGCGTTCCTCCTGAGCCCCCCTATCATGCCCTCAGAAGGGTAACGATAGAAGGTGCTGTTGATTTCGGCTGTGTGGAAAAATTGTGCATAATGAGAAAACATCCCAGTTTGCTTTTCATAGAACGGGCCTACCCATTCCTTGTAGCTCCAGCCACTTGTGCCAATTAAGAGGCTCATTGAAAATAGATGGGAAAACCTGAGATATAAGATGGAGTGAAGAGAAATTATTTAACCGAAAATTATTCAAAAAAGTCATAATTGTCTTGTTTTTAATGAACAATTCCCCAACGTTTATAAAGAGTATATACTATAAATAATTTGATCCACTATGAAATGTCCAGTTTGTGGAGGAGAAGGAAAGGCTACTGGTAAGGAATGGAAATTCGGCCAGTTTGACGCCAAGGGCTACAAATGCAAGAAATGTGCTAAGAGCTTTAGCGCATACTACAAGGCCGGCAAGTTAAGCCACACAGTGCCAAAGTCCAAGTAAAATAATTCTAACTTTTTTTTCTTTTTTTTTATTTCAACCCAATTGCCCTCTCGTACTCATACACCATCCTGCTAGTGATGGTCCAAGCCTCAAGGGACTCTGGGTAGACCGAATAGACCTCGTCTGCTAGATCCAGTGTCTCCTCCTTCATCGGACCAGCCGGGTACGCGCCGATCAATAGTATTGGCTTATCTTCTTTGGATAGTATCTTGGCCACATCAGGGAAGTTACTCTCTTCACCGTGACTGGACAACGCAATTACTTTGCTAGGCGAGGATCGCTTGACAAAGTCCTTCAAGGAATCTTTGGTGAGTCTCATCAGGGGATCCTGGGAATCAGGAGGCACCTGCCCGTTTAGGAAAAGTTGCTCCATCAGACCGTTGAACCTTATGCAGTCTCTCGGTGGTCTCGTCGACGGAGCCACCTCGACATGGTACCCTTGGAGAGTGTTTGCCCACAATCTCAGGTGCCCCTTCCTGTTAAGTGGTGAACCCATGGCCTCAAGCATACAGAAATGAAGAATGTCAGGCCGACCCCTTTTCTCGGCATCAGGTATCCGGTCCATAGCGTAATGGTGCAGGCTCCGGTCCAGAAGGGTCTCCTCGGCGCGCTTACCCCTTCGTTTGGCGTTCCTCTTGACTGAGGGGTGCCTGATTATCTCAGGGGGTACCAGTTCCAATGAGGTCTCTACAAAAACAAGGTCCAGCATCATTCCTCACCCGTGATATTGCTACGCCTTCCTAAAAAGAAGAACACTATCGCCGAGAGGAAGATTCCAGTGATGGCGGTGGTGAGACCCTGCTTCGTTGCCTCCAGCTCCGCATTTGTATCCCTGTTATTCGTATCAGATCAAATTCTACCTGTACACGTTCAAGCTCCATTTCAACGCCTTCAAGGGCTTCAAGGTTCTCAGTCTGGGCATCCACGTTTCCGGAAAAAGCGTTTAACATCCTGAGCCTTTCCTTGTCGTCCCATCTCTCCCACTGATCTTGGGCTTCAACGTAATTGCCAGCTATGATGCTTACGTTCATAGCTGAGACCATCGACTCGTACTTTGTTCTGTTGAAATCAGGAAGGCCCAGAGCACCTGTAGCTGATTGTACCTCAGTCGCCATCTCATCAAGCATCTCTTCTATAAACTTTGTTTTATCATCATCCAACAAGGTGTACTTGGAAGAGAGCGCCCCGAGTCGAGGAATAACTTCCCCTGAATCAGGCTCTATCTCAAGGAAGACATCAAAGCTCAACGTAATTTCAACGTTCTCAAAGGGTTTCATACCGAAAAGGTACGTATCCTTGGCCAAAGTGAGATTAAAGATGAAACTAGGATCATCAATGCTCGCATTCAACGTCAGACTCTTCTCATCTAAAGCATATGAATACCCCGTTACACCACCACCATGATGGTACTGGCCAGTCCCTCTCCACCTGATGATACCATCTGCAATAACTCGGCCAGTCAAATCGTACTCGGAGTACTCGGTAACATTCAAGCCAGTCAAAGTAACGTTGACCCAGTAAGTCTCGAACGCCCACATCTGGTTATACTCTGGCTCAGGTTCAACAGTTAAAACAAGGTCCGGTTCTCCGCAAACAGACGGAATCATGGACGAGGTCATGAGTAGAGCCATGAAAATGAGCAGCTTCTTCATACACTGAAAGACATAATATGCGCCTGATATGGTTATCCCAAATCAAGGAGATTCACCTTACCGAAACAGCAAATAACCCAAATAACAGGGCGTGAAATAGATGAGGGATGGCTGAGGAGTTCACGATAGCGCCTATTAGGCGACTGCTCAAGAAGGCTGGGAATCTTAGGATAAACGAGGGCGCCGCAAACAAACTCAGGGATTATATCGGTGAATATGGTGAACTCGTGGCAGAACGAGCCGTCGAGCTGGCAATGAAGGACGGGAGAAAAACGGTTCTAGAAAGGGATATCAGGGAGGCGGCGCTTGAGATATGGGTACTCGAGGAAAACGAAGATGAGTGAGAAAAGAAAGGGAGTACTGTTAGCATTCTTCCAGGGGAACGATGAGTACCTATCCAAACTGGTGCCTGTATTCGCAATGTCCAGCCTAGTATTCGTCTTCAGCATCTTCATTGGATACGCGTTAGGAGGCGAGACATCAGCACAGAGCTTTGAGGGAGTCCTGAGCAACATTCCCGACCCGACAGAGTCATCAAGCCTCGAGATGTTTGCCGCGATACTATCAAACAACGTCGTCGCGAGCTTCCTTTTCATGGCTTCAGGCATACTCGGTGGAGTCCCGCCACTGATGTTCATGGCGTTCAACGGCTTCTTCATCGGGTATATATCCTGGAACGCCGCTCAGGTCCAGGGACTGGCCTTCGTGTTTGCTACTATACTTCCTCATGGAATAGTTGAGATACCCACCATTCTACTTAGCGCATCAATGGGGGTTGGCTTGGGGTATTCAGTGATTCACAGACTCCTGAGAAGAGAAGGGCTCCAAAAATACGTGACGACCAGTTTGAGCATCTTCATAAAGAGGATAATCCCGCTCCTGGTGTTCGCTGCGGGAGTTGAAACGGCCCTTATCTACCTCTTCGTGATTTAGTCAAATATTAACAATTATTTTTAAAATACAAACCTAGCTTGAGTGAGCGTTATCTGGTAAAGTCAGGAAGAGAGGAAGACTTCTCCAAAATACGGAGAAGCTGAATCACGGATATCTTCCAGTTCGGACCGAGAAAACACCTCTGATCCACATACCATTGGGTCAAGTACACGAGTAGGGTCAAACCGCTCTATCACTAGCCTCCTCGAACCCGACAAGGTGTTAGCGATTTCCAAGATGTCCTCGTTTTCCACGATCCCTGGAACAGGTTTGACCCTGAACTCATAGGGGACGTTGCTCTTCCTGACGATCTGGATGGAACGCCTTACATCGTTGGGATCGACTCTGTAGTTGACGATATCCCTGTACTTGCTCAAGGGACCTGGAATGAACACGCTTAGGTAATCAACCAGTCTCTTATCTAGGACGTATTGGATCGCTCTTGGCCTAGAGGCGTTTGTCTTGATCCTGACCTTGATGCCCTGGAACCGCATTTCAGAGAGGAAACTTCCCAGACCCCTGTGAAGGAAGGGCTCTCCGCCGTCAAGGGAGACGCCGTCAAGGAACCCCATCCTTGGCCTCAGAAGCTTTACGATCTCATCCACTCCGATCTTTGGCATTGGTATATGGTGATGGATCAACTGCTCGTGGGGACAGAAAGCACAGCGGTAGTTACAGCCCGGCACGATCAGGTTCATGCAAAGCTTGCCGGGGAAATCAACGAGGCTCAACCTGTTCATCCCCACTATCGGGAGCTCGTCCTTTACCTGTTTTTTACGTCTAAGTGGACTCGTGTCCGGTAAACCTCCTTTAAAGATTCTGGTAACGTCTCAACGGCCTGTATGATTCCATCTACACGGGTATATGGTTTGCATTTCTCGCATTGTATTGGGTCTTCACCATTGCTTAGATACCCATGTTCAGGACACAGGGAGAAGTATGGGGTTATCGCGAAGTAGCTGAACCCGAAGGTCTCGATAATTCTTCTTACAAGAAGCTTGCATCCTTCATGATATGTAAGTCTCTCAATGAGGAAAACCTGTTGTAGCGTACCTCCGGTGTACATTGAATCGAATTTTTTCTGGTGTTCTAACGCATCCCATAGCTCAGTGCCGTGGTGAGGGGAAAGGTCCGTGGCCGCTGTAAGGAACTTTGTATCTGAAATAGATTCACTGAGCATCAGTGCCCCAGGATACTCTGAAGGATGTGATTCCACGGTAAAAAGGACGCTTTTTTCGAGCTGGACAGACTCGATTTTATTTAGTAGAAACTCAAGAAGCTGGTACGTTACGGCTTTTCCAGCAATATGGGCCAACGGGGCATTGATTAAGACCTTGAGAGCCTCGTTCATACCCACTATGGAGATTGCGGAGTAGAGCCAGCGAGAATCATCCATAAACCAATTGGTTAGGGGCATACCGCCTGTCCGAATGTTTTCTATTAGGTTTTCCTTGTGTTCAACCAGTATATTGGTTGCTTCGTCGATCTGGTTGTCGAGTAAAGTGAAGAAGTTTGGCTCGGATTCTGCCAACGTTGCTATCTCCTCCAAGTTGATGCAGACATAACCCAAGACTCCCCGGTTGTCAGCGTTTCCCACGGGGCCTCCTAATCTCATATAGGGTACATCAAAATACGGCTCCTGGGACTCCGGTCTGATAGGCTCAGAGGAGATGATCCCATTCAGCATATTCTGGATTAATGGCTGCCCATACTGGAAAGAGAGCGCAAGATAATCGTCCAAGATGGGGTTCTCCCATAACGCATCATCGTGGATATTAATCACTGGAACTGGGTTGAAGTACCCGTTCTCCATGTTTAGGGAGATAGCTTCGCTGAACGACTGGTTGAAAACATCTATCTCGGTCTGATAGGCGTTATAAGTTTCTGATAACTCCTCATCTGGAATTAAATCGAGGCTCAGAGTGGTATTCAGATCCATTTCGCAAATGGATGAAACGAAGGAGTACAACTTTGTCTCGACTTGATCTTTTGTGAGCCCTTCTTTCCTGATGAGTGGCGCCGACAGTACATCAATGCTGTTTAGAGCCACTGATCCTGACCACTCGGACTCAGATTCCTTGAACAAGGACAGCAGCAAGTCCAGTAAATCGGAAAACGTTTCCGGACCTTCACGATCAGGTAAGCCGTCCTTTATTATCTTCTGTAGGCTCCAGCCGATGGATTGACCTCTCCCAGGGTTAATACCCAGGTATAACAGGTCGCTGACCTTCTCCGTTTCATCATATATGCTGGCTGGAGACATTGGGGAAACAAGAGGTTTCAGAGGTTTAAACACTGTGATTTCCAGTCTAAAAAAGTGAGATATCTCTGGGCAATGAGTTCGATCAACCACTACGGAGTAGTTTAGCATCCATAAAATTAGAAGTAAAGGAGGTTAGAGGGACTCGGCGAATTTCTTGCCGAACTCTTTGCATTTAGCCGAATTGGATTCGAAATTGTACTTGATATCGGAGTCTATCATGACGAGGACGTCATCCGAGACGTTGTAGCCGAGCCCCATGATTCTCTCCTTGAGCTTCTCCTCCATAATCCAGGCACCGTCGTACCCGTAGCTTCCGAATACCGCGGCTGGCTTGTTGTTTATCTTCCTCTTGTTTGCCTCGATGTACGTCTCTACGTGGGCGAGGAAATCCTTCATGTTGTTGGATATGTCGGCGTAGTAGACAGGTGACCCGAAGATGGCGCCGTCCGCGTCGGCCATAATCGTGAGTGGGAATGCCTCCCCGATCTTCTTGACCTCGACCTCCGCGTGCTCGCTTGCGCCCTGGGCCACTGCGTTGGCCATCTTCTCGGTGTTTCCGGTTTTGCTATCGTATATTATTACTATCTTCATTCTCATCAATCGACCTTTGAAGTGTTTCTGAAAAATATCTGACTCGGCGGTTTATATATAGGTCGACAACCTGCATTACTGTCGTGAAAATCGGGGAGACCACCTGCAAGAGCATAATAAACAGCAGCGGGATCGAGGGAGTTGATTACGCCGTCAACCCGTATATTGGGTGCGCCCACGCCTGCACGTACTGCTACGCTAAGTTTATGACTAGGTGGTATCACAAGGGCGAGAAGTGGGGCACTTTTGTTGACGTGAAAAAGAACGCTAGAGAGTGCCTTCTAAAGGAAGTGGAGAAGAGGCGGAGGGGGGTGATCCTTTTCTCGAGCGTGACGGATGCGTATCAGCCAGCCGAGAAGAAGTATGGATTGACAAGGAGCCTGCTAGAAGTTCTCGTGGACCATGATTTCCCCGTGGAGATCCTCACGAAGTCCTCTCTTGTCACCAGGGACATGGATATCCTGAGCAGGTTCGATGAGGTTGAGGTGGGGCTCACCGTCACCGCTTTCGATGAAAGGGTCAGGAGGGCTTTTGAACCTGGAGCTTCACCGATCGAGGAACGCCTGGATGCGCTGAAACTGTTCAGCGATACTGGTATTCCAACATATGCGTTCTTGGGTCCTCTCCTCCCCTACGTTTCCGAGGCAGGGTTTGAGGATTTACTGAATAGACTAGCGGAGTCTGTGGGCCGGGTGCTGGTTGACCGGCTGAACATCAAGGCGGGGAACTGGAGGAACATCGAGGCAACACTGAAGAAACACTACCCTGAGATGCTTGGAGAGTTCAAGGCGGCATCAAAGGAGCTATCCGCTTACTATGATTCTCTGAGGGGGAAAGTTAGACGGATGCTGGATGATAGAAGCATCCCTCACGATATTCTCTTTTAATCCTTGAAAGGCGTCTCACAGACCTCTATGTCGTGTCCGCTTGGGTCCGTGAAATTCACAAGCCGCTTTCCAGGGCCTAGGCTCATTTCCCAGTACCCTATTCCCATTTCCTTTAGTTTGATGATGAAGGCGTCGTAATCACTCGTGTGTACGCCGAAATGGTTGTATTAACGCCTAAAACTTATATATTCCAGATTTATTCGTATACACGGGGATTAAAATGAAAGATCTGCAAGAGCTGCAAGAGTATTCTACAATAAAGAACTGGTTAGGCAGACTTGGCCTATCTTCAAGAAGGGTACACCTATCTTCCTTCTATCAATTCATGAAATGGGTTAGGGTAGGTGGTGAGAAGTTCAAGGACTATACCCCAAACCAGTTAATAGAGTATCAAAGACAGGCGGATAATGGAACTCGGTATGAGTTACTGGACTTAGCGCAAAGATATATACTTCAATCAAGCGGGACCGTTAACACAAAAAGTAATCGATACACCA
>RCNB010001048.1_pt1 | contig 17737 bp, 11 predicted proteins | sample 2041321 | NCBI WGS metagenome assembly RCNB01 (sample SAMN09708232, study PRJNA481090) | Marine sediment metagenome, whole genome shotgun sequencing project. | reverse complement strand
GGACTTTTTGCGAAGCTGTCAAGTAAGTTGCTCGAAAACTGTGCTAAAAAAACACGATGTTGCAGGTTTGTAGTACAGATGTTTCCCTCTTTATGCCCTTGGTTCAATATATAATTTAAAATCCTAATAATCTGCGTTTATCTGCGTCCTGAAAAATAATTTCCTATGCTACCAGCGGAAAATACCATTCCTCGAAAGACCTGTAATAGCCAGGGCCATGGCATCTGAGGCATGGTCTGATTTAATGGTTTCCTTAACATTGAGAATTTTCCGGGTCATCTTTTCTACCTGCTGTTTACTTGCCCTCCCATTTCCAGTCAGGGCACTTTTTAATTCAGTTGGTTTAATCTCACAGACATTTATCTTCTTGTGCTGGGCAGCGAGATAAACAACACCTTTCACCGCACCAAGTTGAATAGCAGCTTTCGGGTATTTTTTATAAACGAAGACATCTTCTATGACCAGAAGTTGAGGGTGCCAGCAGGAAATTACTTCAGAGAGTTGATAGTAAATACTGTCCAGTCGCTCAGGGAAAGTGAGTTTAGGACTGGTTTTAATATCACCCCAGTGGCAGGCTCTTCCACCCCTCTCCAGAATTTCAACAACCGCAAAACCTGTAGAGGCAAGACCCGGATCCACTCCAATAGCTTTAATGTGTGCTGTCATAAATGTATCAAAATCAGCTTTCCTAAGATGTAATCTTTTCCATTATATCATCAGGGATATCAAAATTAGCATTAACGCTCTGGACATCATCTGAGTCTTCCAATGCTTCCATTAACTTCAAAACTTGTTCTGCTTCTTTCGCGTCCAGTTTTACCGTGTTTTGAGGGATCATGGAAATCTTGGCATAAATATATTGCAGACCATTTTTGTCTAAAGCTTCTTTTACTGCTTCAAAATCATTGGGATCAGTAATAACTTCCAGGGTATGTCCTTCATCATTAATATCTTCTGCACCAGAATCCAGAGCAACCCCCATTAGCTTGTCTTCGTCCACCTTCTCTTTATCAAAAGAGATCAAGCCTTTTTTATCAAACATCCATGCAACACATCCTGTTGAACCTATGTTCCCATTATATTTAGTAAAAGCATGTCTCAACTCCGCTATGGTTCTGTTCTTATTATCGGTCATGAGATCTACCAATATTGCAACTCCGTTTGGCCCATAGCCTTCAAGGACAGATTCCTCATAGTGAGTACCCTCCAGCTCCCCTGTTCCCTTCTTAATTGCCCTTTCGATATTATCCTTGGGCATATTTTCAGCCTTCGCCGCTGCAATTGCAGTTCGAAGCCTTGGATTCCCATCAGGATCTCCCCCTCCCGCTCGTGCCGCCACACTAATTTCTCTTATTATCTTGGTAAAAATCCTGCCCCTTTTTGCATCAGCAGCTCCCTTCTTATGTTTGATGCTGCTCCATTTTGAATGACCAGACATTTCTCTCTCCCCGTCAATTTAATGGATTTAAATATACCTCTATATCATATTAAGGCATATTAAGGTTTAAATATCACAATACAACAATTATTGCAAAAGAAAAAAGTTGGGGGAATAATACATTTACTGCTTGATTTTCAAAGCCTTTCACTGTGATTAAAATTATCTGTTGCTTGAACTATTTGGAGATTAGGGAAGTCTGCTTTGGAGTTATCAGTGGATGGAACTGCAAGAAAGATCTACACCATCCTTTTTTTGCGGGTTACATAAGCATCCTCAAAAGGCGGTTGCCTTACCTTTTCTTTCCCTTAAAAACAGCAAGGACATCTCGTTGGGTCAGTATCCCCAGAAGATGTTTTGTTTTCTGATCATCGATTACTGGCAGCAGATCAATTTTTTCTCCCTCAAATAGATCCAAAGCTTTACTTATGGTAGATTTTGAATGAATAAAGGGGCCTGCGGGGTTTGCAACATCTTTGGCAATGACAAGGTCTTTCATAATTCCATCATAGAGAACATCGCGTATGTCCTGAAAAGATATCATCCCGGTAAATTCTCCAATTTCATTTACTACAGGGAAAAGATTGTAACGGCTATGTTCAATTACTTTTAAAATCTGGTCGAGATGCATTTCTTCATGGATTACCTCAACATGGGTTCTCATAACATGTTCAACAAGAACCTCTCCAGTAAATTGCTTGCTTTTCCACACAGGAATTCCGAGGGAATGACGCAGCCGTAGAATAATTTCTCTAAATGTGTCCCTGAAAGGAGTACCTTCATCCCGATGAATCAATTTAATGACCTTTACTTCTCCTGATTTTACTACAGACCATCTGACAGCAAGTGGCCCAAGAATTTCAAAGACGATCACCGTGGAGAAGATGGTAGTTGAAACAATTTCTCCAAGTTTTTGATCTCTATCTTCTATTAACAAGGCGAGGCCGAGGGCTACACCTGCCTGAGCAAGAAGCCCGCATCCACCATATCTTTTCAGGCTTTGACTTGCCCGCGCTTGAACGGCACCATAAAAGACTCCTAAAACTTTACCTGCAACACGTCCCGCAACATAAAGCACGCCAACTCCTCCCACTACAGACAAGAGCTCCCAATGAAGACTCGCACCGGACAGTGCAAAAAATGCAGCATATATAGGCAGATCTATTCTTTTAATCTCTTCAAATAGCATTTTGCCCTTTTTGGCAATGTTTATTACCGTTGCTCCCATTACAAGGTTTACCAGTAGTGGTGACACATTTAGCATCTGAGCTAAACCTATCCCCAGAATAATTGTTCCAACAGTTAAGACGATAAGTTCGTTAGCCTTGGTGATACGTTTCTCAAAGATGCTTAAGAAAAAACCAAGAATTAAACCGGCTGCAAGAGAAACAAGCATGCTTCCCAAAGAAGAAAAAAGGGTTAAAATAAATGTGGTGAAGGATTCACCATGAGACAGGGCAATAACAGTTGGGAAACAGATGGTAAACAAAGTCAAACATATAAAGTTATTCAACCCTGTAAGGATAAGAAGAGAATTTGTTACCACTCCTTCAGAATCATATTCCCTCAGAACAAGAAGAGTTGCTGCAGGGGCAGTAGCGATTGAGAGGATACCCAGACAGATGGCTACAGGTAAGTTAGTTGTAAAAAAGAAAAGTGAGCAAAAGACAAGAAAGAAGGTTGCAAAGGTTTCACAAAGGGAAATGGTTATTACTTTTTTTCCCATTTTCTTAAAGCGTTCATTCTGAAACTCACCGCCTATGCTAAAAGCAATAAGTCCAAGTGCAAAGTCGCACAAAAAACGCAGCTCACAAATCGAACCATCAATTCTCTGAGAGAGAACATTTGAAAAAATATTGATTGCTGATGGACTCAGTAGAATTCCTGCTAAGAGGTATCCTGTTACTTTCGGTACTCTAAAATGGGAGACAAATCTACCCATCATAAGACAGAGTATTAATAGTGCACCCAGATAAAGTGTGGGAATCATAAATTCTGGCATAGGACTGCATGTGGGAAGAGAATTAATGAATGATAGAAAAATATCACTTTGATGTTAAGAAAGCAAAATATTTCTGTAAAATTCGTGAAGATCTTCACCTGTCCCGACATGTTCATTCTACCTTGTCTGTACAAGTTTTGCATCCCGCATCTTGTATCTTGCATCAGCTTACCCTTATCCTTATCCTTTACCCACTATACATTCTGTGATATAGGGAGAAAGGCTGAAGCGATCCTGGATACTATTGTGAACGATAAAAACAAAATGTCATTGCGAGCCCGAAGGGCGTGGCAATCTCATTTCTGAAAATTGAGAGTCACGTTTCGAGATTTATTTGACGAGATTGCTTCGTCACTACGCTCCTCGCAATGACAGTTAGTTATTAATGTGAGTATAGGTAATTACGATACGAGACACTGGATTAGAGATGGTTATAATTCAGAAAGCATTGACAATCTACCGTATAGGACAAAGAGTGCCCGGAGGAAAACAGACAAAGTGAATCAATCAAGGTATCCACGTGAAAAACAATAAAGCAATAGACATTAAAAATTTTAATTTAAATGAGTTGGAAGAATTTATTACTTCACTTGGGGAGAACCGCTACCGTGCCCGCCAAATTATGGAGTGGGTGTATCATCATAATGTTTCTTCCTTTGAAGAAATGACAAGCCTTCCAAAAGAATTCCGCACTAAAATCTCAATTGCTTCTTACATTAGCAATCCTAATATTAAAAAGATACAGACTTCAAGCGATGGCACTCACAAATTCCTCTTCGAGCTGAAAGACGGAAATTGCATAGAAAGTGTGCTCATCCCCGAAAAAAAACACCGCACAATTTGTTTGTCAACTCAAGTGGGCTGTGCTCTGGGATGCAAATTCTGTCTTTCAGGCAAGCGCGGACTTGTTAGAAACCTCGATGCTTCAGAAATAGTTAACCAGGTTTGTGCAATCAAAAATGATTTCCTCACCAAAAACGAGACATTCAATATCGTGTTTATGGGTATGGGTGAACCTTTAGCAAATTATGAAAATACTCTAACAGCTCTTCAGATTTTGACGACCCCTTTTGGTTTCAATTTATCGCACAGGCGGATAACGGTTTCCACTGCAGGTCTGCTTCCACAAATAAAAAAGTTGGGGGAGGAATTACCTGTTAACCTGGCTATATCGCTTAACGCAGCCAATAATTCACTGAGGAATTCCCTGATGCCCATTAATAAAAAATACTCATTAGATAAGCTATTAGAGGTTGCTTCTAAAGCCTCTCTCCCCTCCAGAAAAAGGATAACTTTTGAATACATTTTAATTAAAAACACAAATGATTCCCTCAAAGACGCTAAAGAATTAGCTTCAGTTTTGAGAGGCATGCGATGCAAAATCAATTTGATTTCTTTTAATGAACATGAAGGTGTGGAGTTTGAAAGACCGGATGACAAGACAGTAGAACAATTTAGACAATATCTAGTCGCTAAACATTTCACCGTTATGGTAAGAGAAAGCAAAGGCGGTAATATTTCAGCTGCATGTGGTCAACTGGCATTAGTGTGAGCTTCACTCAAGAATCGGACTTTGTCATGAGGATCTCGCCATGAGCTCTGTTGAACACTTTGATACGTGTTACGCGTTTCGTGTTACGGGTTAACAGTGTTCTTTCTTCCCAACCCGCAACATTTATTAAGCCCACCACTCCATCATTCCATTACTCCACTATTCCACATGATTACCAAAAATAGACTATCAAAAAATAGCTTATATTATAAATGTGTCATAGAATTTACGGGACGTTACTTATAGTCTGAAGGGTGGAAAGCCTCGGGAGGTATATCGTAAGGGGGAGAAGCCCCTGCCTGCTTTCTGGCTTCTCTAACTTCTTCAATCGTAAGATCGCGAGGTATAATCAGTTGCTGCCCTATAAAAAGCATGTGGGGATCCCTGATTTGATCCCTGTTCGCTTTATAGATAAGAGGCCATTGGAAAGGGTCATTATAAATTTCCCTTCTGCTTGCAATGAGACGCAATTTGTCACCCACTCTAACAGTGTAAGAAGATGGGAACCTTTTTTCTAATACCTGTGCCAGAATGGCTGCAGCCTCCTTTTGAGCTTCTTCAATTATGGCTGCAGCTTTTCTTTCAGCTTCTTCAAGTACTGCCTTTGCCTGTCTACTAATTTCTTCCTTTTCTATTGATTCTTCATCTTCCTCTATGATTCTTTTCTCCAACAGTTTGGGTAATTCGTTGGATATCTGAATAGACATTTGAGCTTCCTGTTTCGCTAAATTATATTTTTCTGACTTAAAAGCTGATTCTGCTTTTTTTAATGACTTTTCAGATATAGAACAAACATCCGTAATATACTTTCTCAACTGTACCAGGTCCGATTCATTTAATTGATCTCTTGCTAATTTGATGGCTTTACCTGCCCTTGATTTAGAAACGGCTAACTGTGCCTCTTTTTTAGAATCATTCAGAAGGTCGCTGGCGTTACTAAATTGACGCTTTTCCATTTCAATCATTCCCAAATAAAAGTTCTCCTGGGCTTTAGCATATTCTTCTGGTGCATAAACAGGTGCCTCTGCTGCCAAAGCAGCCTGAAGAGTTTCCTCTGCTTCTTGTCTTTCTCTAACTGGTGCAAGAGCAGCACAACCACAAAGCACGAATAATAAAACAACAAGTAACACAGCCATGTAAACAGGCGATTGAAATCTTTTTGATACCACTTCTCTCTCCTATATAGATTGAGCTTATTTACCGCTTAATTATCTTTATAATGAGGAATTTGTCAATAGAATTCAGTATTACATCAGCTAAGAATTATGCTATAGTCTCACCATTAATTAAAATTATACTAAAATCCTTTCATTATAAAAAATGATTCCTATTGTATCCATCGTTGGAAAATCAGATTCAGGGAAGACGACCTTACTTGAAAAACTTATTGCAGAGCTTAACCTGCGAGGCTACAAGGTGGCATCTGTAAAACACGATACCCATGATTTTGAAATTGATAAAAAGGGGAAGGACAGCTGGCGTCACAAAAAAGCGGGTGCAAACACAACCATCATTTCATCTCCTCACAAGGTGGCAGTCGTAAGCAATACCGATAGAGACCTCAGGTTATCTGAACTTAGGGACCGATTTGTCTTAGAAGAAGATATTGTTCTTTCTGAAGGCTACTATCGGGATAAACAACCTAAAATTGAAGTCTCCCAGAAAGAAGAACCATACAAATTGCTCTGCAGCAACGATAAATCTCTCATAGCTGTAGCAAGTAAATATCCTGTGGAATTAGCCGTTCCCTGGTTTAATCTGGATGATATTAAAAGCATCGTTGATTTCATTGAATGCCGCTTTCTTAAAAAAAACTTAACGATGGAAGAAGATGCCTGCTATAAAAAACAGGCCATTACAGGAATCATTCTATCCGGTGGTAAAAACATCAGGATGGGGAAAAACAAGGCATTCTTAGAAGTAGGGGGCAAAAAGATCATTGATAGAACCGCAGAACTATTCCAGGAAATCTTTAGTCAGGTTATCCTGGTTACGAACGAGCCATTGGAATATGCTTACCTTGACCTTGAAATTGTTGCTGATCTTATTCCCATGAGTGGTTCACTAATCGGGATTTATACGGGTCTCTTCTATTCTTCTAATACCCATTGCTTCGTCACTGCCTGTGACATGCCTTTTCTAAGTAAAAAGATAGTGGAGTATATGATCTCCATTAAAGAAAATTATGACGTTGTGATCCCTCATCTAAAAGATGGCTACCATCCGCTTCATGCTCTCTATTCCAAGAGATGTCTGAAATCTATAGAAGAACTTATAAATGAAGACAACTTAAAGATCATCGACTTCTTTAACAAGGTCAAGGTTAGAGAAATAACATCAGATGAGATAAGCTCCATTGATCCTGCCATGAACTCTTTTCTAAACATTAACACACCTGAAGATTTAGAGATGCTGAAAGATCAGGTGAAACAGAGTTAGGCTGGATCAGGCGTTACACCTCTTCCAATAAACACAATCAAGACGCTTACAGTCCTCGCTTTCCTTTCGAGTCCATAGAGCAGGATCACTCATCATCTGCTTTTTTGCAATCTCCTGAGTAGCTGCAATAACCTGTTGTTCAAAGTTCTTTAAATCAATTTCCTCAAGGCAACATTCCTGTGGGGGCATATCCTTTTTTTCCATAACCTTAACAATAACGTTCACCTTATCTTCTTTCATCATTTTAGATACTGATAGAGCATAAGCCATCAATTGGATCTTATACCTCTCTCTGTCTATTGCCCTCCCGTACGAATACTTATAATCTACAACCGTCCACACCCCTTCAAAATCTCTATACAAAAGATCAATAACTCCCTGCACCACAACTGTAAAGGAAGAATCATGCTCCTGCAATTTAAGCATAAATGGAATTTCCCTGAAGATATGCTCTTCTCTTATCCTGGATAGAGTAATTCCTAAATCACTATTTAAAAATGCGAGAATGTTACTTCTTAGCCCTTCTATATCATCACTTCTCGATGAAAAACCATGACCAAGAAGCATCTCATCTATCTCTTTGCTTTTTCTGTCTGTATCAAACTGAAAGTTGATGTGCTTTAAAATCAAGTGAACAAGGTTGCCCTTTTCTAACTTGCTCAGACTGTGTATTGTTTCGTCTCGTCCTTTAGAAAAAAATTTGTCATTTCCTCTAATTTCACTTACTGCTTTCTCGTCTAAGCCCAGATATTGCGTATAATAAAATCTTTGTGGACAGACCATATATTCGCTGAGCGCGGTCACGGTAATAGAAAATTCTTCAACAGAAGACTCTATACGAAAACATGACTGCTGAAGAATGTTCCTGGCTAGTTCTTGAGAGCTTTCACCCTTCTCTACCTTTACTTCTCCAAGTTTCTGATATCCCTGGTCACGCTGATAAAGATTTTTGACTTCATTTGGGGTCAATTCACTGATATCCTCTTCTTGAACTACACACACCAACTCATCAGGATGAAGTTCAATGAATTGATCCAGCCACATCCTCCAACACGCTGAACCCACTCTCTTTGGCTTTTCACCTGATAAAACAAGATAATCCCTCGCCCTGGTGGCAGCAACGTAGAATAATCGTTTTGATTCTGCATATTCCCTCTTATTATGCAGATTCCTAATCTCCTCATAAACCATGGTCGATTGGTATGTCCCTTTAGAATCTTGATACAACCTCAAAGCCAGACCCTTCGATTCATCAAACAGGATGCGATCGGATACCTGTCTTATAGTATGTCCAATATCGGGGAGAAAGACGACAGGAAACTCCAAGCCCTTAGCCTGATGAATGGTCATCAGCTTTACCACATTAGCATTTTCTAAAGAGGTTTGGGCCTCAGGTTCTATAGAATCTTCCTCAACCAGTCTCAAAAGACAGGTAGTAAAATCCCTGAGCAAGCCTGTCTCTCTTCTGGCAAAATCCCTCGACAGTTCAATCAACTTTCTAATATTGGCAACCTTCTGCTCACCCTGAAATGTAGTCAGCATGATGGAATCATAATGAGTCATCCCCAGGATAGATTCAATCAACTCCGCTGGCGAAAGCCTGTCCTTTTTATCTCTCAGTTCTTTAAAATAATCAATAAATATCTCTATATTACATATATCTACATTATTTATCCTAGAATATACTTTAGTTAGTTGTTCGCGAAGAAATTTTATATTGAAAGTCCTCTTATCATTTCCAGCTTTCTTAAAAAGCCAGTAGAGAGTCTCATCCGATATCCCTACCAGGGGTGACCTGAGTATCCCAACCAGAGCAACATCGTCATTTTCTCCATCAATGTACTTCAAGAAATTGATGATGTCCCTAACCTCCTGACAACCAAAAAATCCCCTTCCCTTGACCACATAATAAGGAATGTTTCTCCTTCTCAACTCTTGCTCATACAATTTAATATGGGTAAATCTTCGAAAAAGGATAGCAATGTCAGAAAAATCAGGATGAGGTTTTCTTTTCTCTCTTCCATTCTCATCATTCTCATAAACCGAAACAGTACTTTCAGGCTGTAATATCTCTAAGATTCTCCTGCTTAAGGCAGAGGCCTCTATTTTTCTCTTCTGCTCACTGCCCTCTCCTCTTCTAATCTTAATCAATTCTACTCTGGGTCCTTCATCTTCCGGCTCCCGTTGACACTCCTGGTGGTCATCGTGATCAAAATTGACATCGTACATCTCTTCCCCACCACTCATAACAGAACTGAAGAAGCGGTTGGAAAATTCCACGATACCCCTATGACTTCTAAAGTTTTCACTAATGGAAATATTTTTACCTGAAGCTCCTTCCTTCTCTAATTCGGATTGCATCTCCAGGAATACCGTTACGTCCGCTCCTCGAAATCTATAGATAGACTGCTTGGGGTCACCTACTATATACAACTTCTTTGGATGCAAACTGACAACATCTCTATATGAATCTTGCTCAGAAAGGATGGACTCATCGCTCAAATCCTCAGACAGATAGTAGACAATCTCTTTCTGCATTCCATTGGTGTCCTGAAATTCATCAAGCATAATGATTTTGAACCTATTCTTAAACTCCTTTCTGATCTTTCTGTTGGACTTTAAGATCTCCCTTGTTTTTATCTGCAGGTCATCGAAATCAAGCACTCCATGCTGTAATTTCCAGCCCTGATAATACTCATCAACTTTTTTGAGCATCAGCTGAAATCCATCAAGGTATTCGCTACCCAACAACTGAGAACAGGCTTCTTTCATCTTTGGAAAAATTTCCTCGAGGTTCTTTTTTAACTGTCTTACTGCAGCAGGCCAGTTACCCCTTATGTGGTTTTCCAGTACTAAAAGGGCTCCACCCCTTTCAATCAGCTCGTCTCCCGCGGCATCCGTGATGCTGAGATAGTTTTGAATCAACTCTTCAATACAAGAAAAGCTCTTAGCTGACTTCTTAACAGTCCCCTTTTGCATTAATATGGTCAGCTTTTTCATGTTTTCTTCGAGAGAATACATTTTTGAGGATAACAGTTTCTCTGCTCTTAAATTGTTATCTCCCCTTATTTGATCGATCTTATCCCAACTCAACCCTTCACTATATATCTCCTGATATAACTTCTTCAGAAGGTCTTTGAGACCACTTACTTGATTGTAACCGGAAAACCCATAGTCATATATCAGCTTCTCAACTACAGGATCTCTACTTTCCAATCCTTCCATTAACACCTGGTGAACAATCTGCTCTAAAATCTCTGAAGCTTCATAACTATCTAAAATGGCAAAACCGGGATCAATAACTGCTTCCACTGGATTTTCCCTTAGAATCCCTGCGCAGAAACTATGGATGGTTTTTATATGAGCCCTTTCCAACCCCCTTAACTTCTCTTCCCATAATGTTTTTTCTTTAGACTCAAATATTTTTCGCTCAATAGCCTCTTTCACCCTTTTTTTCATCTCTGCCGCAGCTTTCTCTGTGAAGGTAATTGCTACAATCTGCTCTATACGCACTGGTTCACCAAAAGAAGTGTCTCCTGCTATCAGTGAAAGATACATCTTAACCAGGGCACTCGTCTTACCCGAACCCGCTCCTGCACAAAGACATGTATTTTCATTAAACTGAAACAATGATTCCCTGACTGTTGAACAACGTGAATTCATTTCCTTCATAACTATTTACTTTTGAAAATTATAATTTAAGAATTATCCAGTATCTCGTATCGCAATTTCCTATACTCATATAAGTAGCTAATTGTCATTGCGAGGAACGACGCAGTAACGAAGCAATCTCCTCAAAAAAGCTCGGGACAGGCTCCGCAATCGCATCAAAAAGCGCACTCATAATATGCTCCACAATCTTTAGAAATGAGATTGCCACGCCCTTCGGGCTCGCAATGACCATAATTTTAGGTATGCGAATTTATGATACGAGACACTAGAATCTTCTGTTTTGAATCTCACATTCCATATCGCACATCGCAAATCCCTCAGTTCCTCAATCCAAAATCTGCAATCTGCATTTGTTTGTTTCCGCATTCCGCAATCAGAAATCCGCATTCGCTTACCCCATCACTCCATGAACTTTCCTCATCTGAACCTGCAACCCGTAACTCGTAACATTCAAATTAATCCCTTAATTCCCTAATCCCTCAATTGTGCTATCCAGTATCCAGCATCTAGCATCCAGTAATAGCATTTTGGATTTTAGATTTGGGATTTTTTATTTTAATTCCGCATTCCGCAATCAGAAATCCGCATTCGTTTAATCCAGTACCCCTGAACCCTCTCCCCTATTTTTCCCCCTCATCAATATCAACCGAAACGAACCTGCATATATGATCATATTCACAAAAATTGCAGTCCTTTGGACAAATGGAATAATCACCAGATTTTGCCCCTTCAACAATTCCAGATATTTGATTAAAAAGGTTTACCCTTCCCTGTTCTCTTAACTTCATTCTCTCCCTTAAATCTTTCTCAAAGAAATGATCAGAGCTCCCAACAACATATGGTTTCATCCGTTTGGGTTTCCTGAAGAGGTAGAACGTCCCTTCCATCAAGTTGATCTTATTTTGTTCACTCATAAACTCCTTTAATGCTGCTAAATAAACAGGAATTTGAAAACTTTGTACTCCCATCTTTTCCTCTTTAAGCAGATCTCTATAGAACTGTTCATTACCGCTATTTTTATAGTCAATTACCCTAACCCTATCTGGGCCAATATCAACTCGATCAACCTTCCCACCTACCAGGATTTCTTTCCGATCATAACCCATAACGACAAGTGGTGGCATATCACTATCACCCTCATCACCGAGTAAATTCCCGATCAGAAATTCAAAATAGACTGGTAGAAATCCCTCATTCCTGTATTTAGATTCCTCCTCGATAAACCTGTCCCAAAGAGGATCGAGTCTCTTTTTCCTTATTTCCCACAGATCTCTATCTCCAATATATTCCTTTTCTTCCCACTGCTGGTATATCTCATCAGCTACTTTTTTTATAAAGTTCTTCTCCTCTTCACTTCCAGTCACTGGAAGAAGTTCTCCTTCTTTTCTCGCTTTAAAAAACCGTTCCAACACTTTATGAATGAGGTTCCCTTCATCAACTATCTCAATTTCCTCCTCTGGAACTTTTAAGGGTAAGACCTTTAGTAACCGCTTCAAAAAAAATCTAAAAGGACAACTGACATAGCTTTCAAAGTGTGTTGGGCTCCAGAAACGCCCCTTCCCTTCTTCAAAAAATCCCTTCAACTCCTTTCTTATCTCTTCATTAGTAATCAGTCCTGTCCAAATACTAGCCTTGTTTTTCCTACTCACTATATTTTCTTCTAAAAAAAACTGCTCCCTTATTCTCTCAACTTCAGCACATTGAAAAATCTTTTTAAAACTATTCCTAAACTGCTCATGAGTAATCAATTGGTTAAATAGTGAAGCTGTAAGAACCTCCTCCTCTATCACATTGTCATCTCTCTTTTCCCCATCGCTAAGAGATGCCTTCCAGATATTGAAAGAAAGCCGATTTTCTATTTCTTCTTTCTCAAAACACTCTTTAAGTTGAGGTACGATAAACCCATGGGAAGTTCCTGTGGCAAAACCATTTTTCTTATCCACCAAACGCATCACCTCATCCAGGTAAAGAGAAGGCAATACCGTTCGTCCTTTTGCATCTACCTGGCTGTAACTAAGATATAGCCTTTTTTGAGCACAGGACAATCCTAAATAAAAAAGCAGTGGCTCCTCCTCATATTTCTCTTCCATTAGAAGAAAAACTTTTTTCCCCACCATATGATTAAATTGTGCCTTCTCATCGTCTTTAAAAAGAGGATCTTGCCACATTTTGCCAGGGGAAGAATCCTCTATAAGCCCACCTAGAAATAGATAATCAAAGGTTAACCCCCTGCTTTCGTAAAGGTTTAAAACTTTTACTCCATGGACAAATTCTCGCCCTGAAAGGATAAAGCCTTCCTCCATAAATTTCATAAGCAGGTTACGGAAGTAACCATAGGTAATAGTTTCATCATCTAAAACCAATTGCTTAATAACATTGTTCAGCTCATCAAGAATGTCATCAAACTTCTTTAAGGAGGCAATATCCCTTTTTAAAACATCCTCATCATTACAACACAGTACTTTACGGGGTATTCCCAGGTTCTGTATCAATCTTTTCAGGATATCAATGAATCCCTTTACAGTGTTCTTTTTCCTGAATGCCTCTATATCTCTTTTCATATATAGAACTCTATTCTTTAGCCTTTTAACTTCCTCTCTCTCCTCTCGGGTATTTGAATTATGAGCCTCTTCACCAGAGGATTCCATCTTACTATCTATTCTTTCAGTCAGCCTGGTTAGCTTCCCGTCCCACCCGTTACCTCTATCGTCGATGATTCCAGCCTTGAGGATATAAGATTCCATCTTTCCACCATCCAGGGAATCTTCTCCTTGCCAGAAATCTATGTAATTTGATCTTATAATCTTCAAGAATGTATTACGCTCAAAATTGTTGTCCAACAGTTCAAAAATGGACAGGATGGTTTTTATTACATTACTTGAAAGAAGTGGTTTGCCTCGTCGAAAGTAGAGAGGAATCTTAAAACGATTAAAGACATCTTCTATCATTTCACCATATAAAGAGAGGTCTTTAAATAACACTCCGATCTTACCTGTTTTGACTCCTTCATCCAGCAGTTTACTGATCTCTTTCCCTATCGTCTCTGCTTCCTGATAAATCCCTGTGGTTTCAATCAAGGCAAGTTCACCGTCAATACTTATTGGTTCTATTCCTGATGAATGTCCATCACTTCTAAAATAATTTTTAGTTATTCCACTCAATTTTCCCTGTGAGTCATCACGCTGAGTCTTAAAATTCAGACTAATATCTACATTTAGTTCCCAAAGACTCTCAAATTTCCTGATTGTCCTTTCAACATAGCCAAAGATATCACCTCGATCATGGTCATAAGGAATGATAACATCGGTATGCTCTACCCTGTGTGCCAGGGCGATAATGAGATCAAATTGAACAGGTGTGAAATCATATATATCTTCTACCTTAAGATTGTGGACTCCATTTAAGAATGCAATTTCATTACCTTTATTTGCTACAAAATCTCTCACTACTATATTCATGTCATTGTGGTCGATCAACTCAAGCTCCTCGAGTTTCACATGGTAATAACGATAGACACTGGCCAACTCCATAAGTCTTTCTTTATCTTCACCCCTCCATCTCTTGACTATACCATCAAATGCCACACTGGAAATATCATATACTTTCAACGTGTTAATCATATTAATTAAAGTATTACTAAAAGTTCTGGAATTGATAAGTGGTTTAAAATAGCCATCTTCCTTACCCTTATAAATTGTATCTATTACTTTCTCAATAAGGACTAACTGGCCTGGTAGTGAAAGGAGTGTTTTATTCCTCTTAATTTCTTCAAATATCCTCTCAATCAATTGAGGGAAGGTAAAAATCTTTTTCCCAAAAACTACCCCACATTCGTTCTTATTAAGAGCGGAGGCCACCTCCTCTTCTACCCTTAAGAAAGTAGGGAGAATATGCAAAGTATCATCTTCTAATAAAACATTTCTTTTCATCGTAGCCTTTATGTCCATTGGAAAACATGGGGAAAAGCTTACTGGAATGCAGATAATCGCAGAAAACTAGGATAATTGCGAATCCAAGCTAAATTTATGCTTCTTTTTATTACTAGAATCTTAACACTCTGAACAACTATTTTCTACCACATTTTGTAAAACAATCTGGCATAAAAACAATAGTGAACAATTTTAGTAAGCTGACCCCTTACTGTCATTGCGAGCCCGAAGGGCGTGGCAATCTCCTAAAAAGCATAAGTTAAAATTCCGCAAATCTTCATGATTATTTTTAAACTAAGATAGGTATCCTCATAAAAAGTCAAAATGCTCCCTCTCCCTTGATGGGAGAGGGTTGGGGTGAGGGTGAAAACAGCAATATCTCAAATCGTTATCTTCCCCCTCCCCTTAATCCCCTCCCACCAAGGGAGGGGAAATCCTACTTTTTGCGAAACCATTAAGATAAAGCTTCAAAAATCATAAACCCGTAACTCACAACATGCATTTATTTTTTCCACAAGTTTTTTCTTAAGCCGGTGTTTATTTAGGTAAAGGGGTTGCAAACTAAAACATTAATGAAAGAAAGGATGGTGATCAATGAAAAAATCTAAACTTACTCTACTAGGAATAGCTGTTATGAGCACCTTTCTTCTCACCTCCAGTGCAATGGCCTGGAGAGGCGGCATGGGAAGAGGTATGGGAGGATGTGGATTGGGACCAGATGGCTGTATATTCTTCTCAGTTCCCAATCTCACTGAAGAACAGTCAGCAAAACTGACCGATATTCAAAAAAGCTTTATTATGGACACCTCAAAGCTAAGAAGTGACCTAGCAGTGAAAAGAATTGAACTTAATCAACTCCTTAGACAATCACAGCCAAAAACAGAAGAGGTAATGGCAAAACAGGAACAACTCTCCGACCTACAATCAAAGCTTCAGCAAAAATGCTTAAGCAAACAATTGGATATGAGAAAAATCCTGACTGATGAGCAACTCTCCCAACTCCCCCCTTATGGATATGGTCCAGGAGCTAATATGTCTCCAGGACGGATGAGAGGTTACGGCCCTTCTCAAGAGCAAAGTTTCGGTCCCGGTGGAGGGGGATATTGGGGTAACATGCGCGGACGCAGACCTTGCTGGCAGTAAAAGTAGTTTACTATAAAAAAAAGGGGGGGGATAAATATCTCCCCTCTTTTTTTCTTGACTATTGCTATTATTTCTGCAATAATAGAATATCAGATCGGTGAGGGTCGGGGATAGGAGATTGTAACTTGCCAAGGCAGTTGCCTTTGTCAGCCTTTCCCAAACCCTCTTTTTCTTCCCTTCCTTCTAAAATCCTCAAATAGATACATAATAATATTAGCACTGCAAACAAGCCTGCAATTTGAATTGCTGACAGCATAATACCTCCTTTCATCAGGTTAACTCTTGTCACTTTTTATATAACTATTCTTCCTCTCTACAGACATTCTCTGTTTTTGCAGTATACACTCTTCCTGTGACCAATCCGGTCACTGATCTGTAAAATTATTTCAGCAAGTTTGATCTTGGCAGGCTTTACTATTTCACCATTCTTACTATTTAACCCAGATTTTGCAGTAGGTATCGTAGCGAGGCGCAGAAAAACACAGCGAAACGTGTAGTTGGAGCGATTTTGCGACGACTGCATATCCATAGATATGTTGAGGAGCAAAATCGTGTCGCAAACGACTACACGTGCAACGGGTAGTTTTGTTTCATCCGGAGGGTGCAACAAGAGAGGCACGCACGTGCCGATAGTTTACCTTTGCGACCCCGTGAGTAGCACGGGGGTTTCAAAGCAATAAACAAGCGTTGCAGCAAGGATTTGAAAGCTCTAAAGAGCTTTCCGGAAGATTAATTTGATATTATATACAATGACTTTTGGCTGCGCCTTAAAGTCATGAGCCGGGCAAGCCGCAGTAGATTGCTACTGCAAATTCTGGGATAATAACATTTACCTTAGATACTTGACATTATTAAGAAAAGAGGATATTTTAAACCATATCGCTAATTTTTTTGAAAGAAATCATGAAAGTACAAATTATAAACTCAACTCTCGAATTGGTGGAAGGGGATATTACCAAACAGGAGGTCGATGCTATCGTTAACGCTGCAAACACCAGCCTTCTGGGAGGTGGTGGAGTAGATGGTGCCATACATAAAGCTGGAGGACATGCTATTTTAGAAGAGTGCAAAAAGATAGGTGGCTGTCCAACCGGTGAAGCGGTTATTACTACTGGCGGCAATCTTCCTGCCAAACATGTAATTCACACTGTCGGGCCTGTATGGCATGATGGTTCTCGCAGGGAACCTGAGCTGCTACGAAATGCTTATAAAAACTCTTTAATTCAAGCTGAAGAGAATAATCTAGTAAGTATTGCTTTCCCTTCCATCAGTACCGGCGCTTATCGATTCCCCATAGATAAGGCTTCACGCATTGCTCTTTCAACTATTATTAAACACCTGAAAGGCAAAACTAATATTAAGACTGTACACTTTGTGCTCTTTAATACATCTGCATTTGAAGCATATAAAACTACCTTACAGCAATTAATTGATGAAGATAAGGATATTAAGCTAATATAGACGGTTTCGAGTTACTGCCTGAACGAAAAGTCATGTTCAGGTCAAATCCGAATATAGAAATCCGAAACCCGAAACAAATTCGAATACCAAATGTCAAAATG
>RCNB010001047.1_pt1 | contig 17743 bp, 14 predicted proteins | sample 2041321 | NCBI WGS metagenome assembly RCNB01 (sample SAMN09708232, study PRJNA481090) | Marine sediment metagenome, whole genome shotgun sequencing project. | reverse complement strand
CCACTCCTTGCCCTCGGCGGTGAACGGATCTGCCACCGGACCGGCGGCACAAGCGGCCAATAGCAACAGGGCGGGAATACAATAGCTTTTCAGGAGATGCCGCACGCTCAAAAGTCCCTTGTCACGTCAAACGTCACTTGAGTGTAGCTCCGGACGGTTGCGCCTTGCGTATCCTCGGAAATCAGCGCTCGAAGGAAATACCGAACCTGTCGATATCGACCTTGCAAGTTGAGGCGATGCTGAAGCTGTTCTCTGACGAGGGTGCCACCGGTATCTTCCAGATACGCGGTCTCGTAGTTGAGCTGAATGCGGCCAAAAGCTCGCCCACTGACGCCCAACCTGTAACTGACCTGATCAACGTCTTCGACTGAAAATTCCTGGTCAACCTTGATCAGGCTCGCGGCAGCGTAAAGTTGCAGCGAGCCGTTTATTCGGGTCGACGCGTTTAGATCGAAACTGTCGCGAACGAACGGCGAAATATCCTCGTTCTGATCCGTATGACGATATTCCCCGCCAATCGTCATTCTGCGTCCAATGGGGAAATCCGCACCGACGACCACCTCGAAAAGTGTCTGGTCGTTGATCGGTGTTGTGAGCTGGCCACTGACGATCTTTGAGTCTCTCTGATCAAATCGGGCCTGTGCGCGGAAGAACTTCAGGAAATGGAGAGATGTGCTCACGCCCGAGCTGAATGTGTCGAACTTCGCGGTACCGGAGGTCAGGTACTCGTAGTCCACGAGAACTGACTGCCCGTCGAATATGTTGCCATTGATCAGCCTTTGAATAGACGTCACGCTGCCGACGACTATCAGCCGGTAGTCGACATTCTCGACAAAGACCTGGGTTCCGGCGACATTGGTCACAACCACTGATATTGGTACTACGAATTCGTTTGTGAGGTCAACCTGCGCCGTGCCGTTGAGTGTGACCGGTTCATCGAAAACCTGGACGGTGGAGGAGCTGGATTCTTGGTCGGTGCGCTCCGCCTTCACCGATGCATTCAAGCCAAGCGTGCCAAAGCCGACGGACTTCGAAAAATTTATCACGCCTCCCGCGCCGGAGCGGTTTCTATCAAAACCGATCTGCTCTGTTACCTCGTGACCCGCGAACAGGTCGTACCAGAGTTCGCTATTGATAGAGTGAAACAACGTCGCTCTGAGGTCATGAGATTTCGCGTCCGCCCCGGTGCGTTTGGTTTCATTCAGGCGATAGCCCAGCGAAGATCGTACGGACTTGGAATTCTGCCAGCGCCCAGTTGCCGTGTAGTTGAGGTTATCCGTTTCCGACGACAGCGTAGACTCAGTTTCCTGATTGAGCAGGAACAATGACTGATCCAATGAAAACTGGTCGTTGCTGCCAAACGCGTTTCTCGCAATGATGCTTGAACTCTCCTGGCGAATCGTCGACTCCTGGATAGGCAGCCCGGTGCTGCCACTCAAGGAGTCCTGCGTAAACCGCGTGTGCTCGAACGAAATTTTGTCGCCGTCCCTGTAGCTCGTCAACCACCTGAACGATCCGCGATCGACATCTTCGTCGACGATCGTCCCGAAGCCGGAGCCGGTGGATTTCCAGTGGGACAGATCGAGATTCAAATTCGTAGATTTCCCGAAGGCCGAACTTCGCCCGCTAAATCCATACTCATCATTCTGAGTGAGGAATCGCCCTGCGAGACTCGTCGTTATCGACGGGTGGCTTCTCTCGTAGTACACGGAGAACGGATACTCTTTCAGGTTCAGGAAATTCAGGCGCGCCAGAAAATTCAGTAGTGTTTCGTTGTTGTTCAGAGCCCCCACGTCGGTATCGAACCGCTGCTGCACCAGCAGCGGTCCTCCACCGATGTCCATGTTCAAGAACCCGGGGTGGTAGATGTAGCTCCGCGACATCAAGAGGAGTTCCTGTTCCCAGGTCGATCGATCCTCGAAAGAAGCGGTCGAGGGACCCGAGCTGCGATCATTTTCATCGAGCAGGTACCTCACGGAAAATGAAGCGTCGGTATCCAGAAGCCCGAACGGCTTGACTTCAACATCGTCATGCGATTCGCCCAACAGAATGCCAGGGTACAGCAACACGCTCGCTAGCAGCGTGGTCCATACTGTCACCCACCTTGTTTGCCGTTTTCCGTTCATTGCCTACATACAGAACCTTCCCGGCGATGCCGGCAGGTTACTCCCGTAGCTCCCCGTAACCGAAAACGACGACCCTGTTCAAGCCATACTGGCTGGCGACGAACACAAGGTATTCAATTTCGAAATTTGGGGCGGCGAATTTTTCGAAGTACTGCACATTTTGGTAGTCGACCTTGACGACGGTCGGCAAATTGATGTTCCATCGCTCTGCGCCGGGCTCGCCAAATGCCATCAGGGCGCCACCATCAGCATCGAGTACCTGGATATTTTGGAATGCGGCATCGACGACGTAGATATGCCCTTCATGATCGAGCGCGATACCCTTCGGCCGCGAAAACGTGCCGGGGCGACTCCCCTGAGTTCCGATTGCCCGGATGAAATTGCCGTCGGCGTCGAATTGTTGCAGCCGGAAATTGCTCGTGTCGGTCACATAGATCGTGCCATCATTGCCGATTGCCAAATTGGTCGGGTGAAACAGCTGCCCTGGCTCGGAACCAGCTTCTCCGAAAGTTCCAATGGTCTCACCCGAGGCCTTGTCCAGTACGTGAATCTGGTGATTCATGATGTCGGTGACATACATCCGGGACCCGGCAATTGCCACGTCGACGGGTTTGAACTGCCCGGGTTCGCCTATCGCTCGCAAAAAGCGATCGTCAGCACTAAACACCAGCACTTGCTCGCGATCCGTATCGGTGATGTAGCGCGTGCCGTCTGTGTCGATCGTGATATTGATCGGTTTTGCAAGCGCACCTGCGCCAGTCGGCCTAACTAGTTTCGAGCGGCTGTTCGCGAGATCGAAAATTCCATAGCCATTGCCACGTGTGTCCACGACGTAAATGGCGCCTTCGTGCACGGCCAGGCCATACGGTTTCTGGACGAGCTGCGCTTCTTTGTCCTCGCCGCCAAACACGAAGTCACGGAATCCCTTCTTTTCTGTGCTGATGTCCAGCGCCGACGAGAATTTAGTCAGGAACTGCAACCGTGGCTCATTCGGCGGTAGCGGTAAGAAGAGCGGTTGTTCGCCAACAATTTCGTCGTCCGCCATCGATGGGGCAATGGCGAAAAGCAGCACGGCGCCAACCAGGCAAGCCACGGCGCGTAGAATCGTCACATTTGTCTTAATATCATTCATATGATCGATAGTACCGGGAATTCGTAGAGCACAGATTCAAGAACGCTGCCGTCGGCGCTGTGGCCGGCGGCAGCGAATATTAGATAACCGTTACTTGGCGTGACAGGTCTGGCATAAGGCGCTCGCAGCGTTACTCTTAACCAGCAGACTCGCCTCACCGGAACTGTTGTGGACATCATGGCAGGATGCGCATTCAACGTTTCCGCTGAATAGCATGTCCGCGGCAATCGTAGTGCCTCCCGGTATGCCTGACGGGCTGGTATCCGGTACGAGGGTCGTATCCGCCGCGTACGATATTGCGATCGGATGATCGTTGGACAGATCGGTTCCAAAGTTGGCGCCGCCACTAATGAAACTACTTCCAGTGGTTCCGCCAAAGGAGTCCAAAGCCACCGTGCCGTCATGGCAGGACAGGCACAAAAGTGAAACGCCCGTCGGTTGGTTGGGCGTAGCATTAAGCGTTGTGTTGGTATACAGCGTGAAGACAGAACTTGTCAGCGCGTGGTTCCACAGCGGCGCGTCCGACACGCCTGTTGCTGCGTTGTGCGGTGTATGGCAGACGAGACAGATCTGGCCGCCACTCCAGCCGTCGCTTGAAAAGTCGTGGTCACTGCCCACGATGGTCTGCGCAGATGATATTCCGCTCCAAAGCAGAGCGGCGACGACTGTTGCTATCAAAACCCCAATAGATTTCCTGAACATTTTCATACTCCTTAGTTTCTCGGCGTGCTCACAAGTATTGACGCCCCGAGACCTTTCGCTTGAATCCGTATCCCTGCGTTGGTTTGGCCATGCGCCCTCCAACGACTTATCAGAATATTATTGAGGAGTATCTGGAAGTATTCTCTTTAAGCCCATCGTGGGCTTTACCTACGCTGTCGCCAAACGCCGACAGTTATGGCGGAACTTTTTTGAGTTCACACTCGTGTACGTGATGACAATCACATTTTGCTTGGGAGCAATACAATGAAACATCGTACGATGAAGGAAAGGATGACTTTCGTGCCATTGGGCATCACTCTGTTGATGACACTAACATTAGGAGCGTGCGGCGGTTCTGGAGGGTCGGGGGATACAACACCCGTGCCGCCGTCAGCGACAGCCAAATCGGTCGTTGGCAAGATTACGGGCTTCGGCAGCGTTTACGTCAACGGCGTCGAATACGATACAAACGGTGCATCCTACGAAGTTGATGACGAGAGCGCGTCAGACGACAGCGCATTGGCCGTCGGCATGGTTGTAAAAGTGCAGGGGTCCGTGAATCCGGACGGCCGCACCGGTAGTGCCAGCAGCGTCTCGTACGACGATGAAATCGAAGGCATCGTAGAGGATCTTGCGACAGATGCGGATGACCCATCGATTAAGACATTTACTGTCATGAGCACCGTGATTCGAGTCGACGAGAATAGCACCAACTTCGACGGTGAGGACGACGCCAGTTTCAGCTTCGACACAATCATGAGCGGCGACAACGTTGAGGTCAGTGGTGAGTATGGCGGCGACATCCTGGTTGCATCGTATGTCGAGAAACAGGATGCGGCAGACGATGACTTTGAAGCGAAGGGCACCGTCACCGAGTACAACGATGCCGATCAGTTTGTACTGGTTCTGAAGAATGGCAGCACACTGGATGTAATGCTGGTGGCAGGAGCAGAGATACCGTCTGCAGGCATCGTAAATGACCAATACGTCGAAGTCGAAGGCACCATTCCTGATCCTGTGGGTTTCCCGGACTCCTTACTGGCCATCAAGGTCGAGCTTGAAGATGACGATCATTTCGGCGACGACGATGACGACGAAGTTGAAATCAAAGGCATGTTGAATTTCAACGCGGACACTGAAACCTGGTCTGTCAGAGATGTGACGGTCGAATTCGGTGATGGCACGGAGTACAAGCCCGAGAGTCTTCAGGAAGGCATAGTCAATGGGACTGCAGCCGGCCTTACGGTGGAAGTCGAAGGCTTTTATCTTGATGAAGTATTGCAGGTCGAAGAGATCGAGCTCGAGGAAGACGAGCTTGAGTTCAAGGGCGACGCCACGGTTCTCAACTCGACAGGACCGCGGGATGGCACCATTCAGTTGTCCTTTGGTATGGCCATGGGAACTGTCGACGTCGTTGTGAACAGCGACACGATGTTCCGCGATGACGAGGCAATGGATCACTTTGATCTCGACAGCATCATGGGCACCGCCAAAGTCGAAGTCGAAGCGCGCTGGGCAGAAGACGGATCGATCATCGCGTCATCGCTGCATCTCGAGGACGACATGGGCTATGAAATCAAGGGCCCGCTTGATGAGATAACTGATGTATCACTGACCGTTATGGGCGTGGTTTTCAACACAGATGCTGAAACGTTCTTCGAGAACGGAGTGCCTGTAGATGGCGACTACGTTGAAGTCGAGGACGAAGATGCGGACGGCTACGCCGACTCCGTGGAAATCGAAGACTAAGTTCGCCAGGGAAGGCAAAAATCCCCGGGGTCTCACCGATTGGGTGGGCCCCCGGGGTTCCTGATTCCAGGGAAGGTACAATATCGAGTGATGAGTTATGCCTATCAACGACAAGTGGTTTCCAGAGCAAGCGTTCGGGAATCCAACTGAAGCGCAAACCACAGTTCCACTGCAAACACAGCAAAACGCAATTGCGTACCTGTGCTCGATATTGAAGGATCCGTGCGGCGCCCGCATCCTTCTTGGGCCCCCATCATCAGGCAAATCCACTATCGCACGGCAGTTCCTGTCGGTGTTACGGAGCGACATGGTGGTTGCCCGAGTCGATGGTTCCGGATTGAATGCGGAGAAACTACTGGTATCCGTTCTCGGCCAATATGGCTACCACGTCGATCTCGAATCGGCCGAAGATTTGCTCAGGATGGTTAGCGTGTTCGCTGTTCAACAGACGCGTACCTTCCAGCCACCGATGGTGATTGCCGAGAACATCGAAAATATGCAACCGGCGGCGCTTAGAGCACTCTGTTTGCTCGCGAGCCTGACGTTTCAGGGCAATTATGCCATCCGCATCGTATTGACTGGCAGCAGCCGGGCGCAGAGGCTACTGGGGTCAAAGGGCATGGCAGCAATGTCAAAACGGCTCGAATCCGGATATGAAGTGGAGCCGCTGTCCAGCCACGAGTCGATGCTCTTCTTGCACGGCAGGTTGACTTCTTGCCAGGTGACGCAGCCGGACGCAGTCTTGCCGATGAACGTGTGTGACAGGATTCACGAACTATCGGGCGGCAATCCCGGGCGGCTCAATGAGATAGCAAAGGGTACTCTCGAGCAAGCATTGTCATTGCCGGCTACCGTTTCTGATGTCAATAAATATCAACATGCAATAGAGACGAAGCATTCAAGCACTAAACTCATTGTGTCTTTGGACGGTGATGTACTCGAAACGTGTGACGTCGCAGATAAGAAATTAACTATCGGTAGATCGAGTCTGGCAGATATAGTCATTCACAATGAGTACGCGAGTAAGTTTCACGCACTGATGTTGTTGTACGACGATGCTTTGGTTCTGGTTGATCTCAATAGTTCGAATGGCACGTTTGTCAATTCTGTTAAGGTTAGTAGTACTATTCTGCGAAGCGACGACATAATCTCGTTGGCAAGTTACCGTATCAAAGTGGTGGGCGCGCCAGAAGCGGCCGCCGATGGTGTAAGTGATGTGACATCGCCAGATACGGTGAAGATGAAGACGCTTACCGACATGCGTGAGGAGCGAAAAATGAGATTTCCGTTTATCGATATCAAGCGAAAAACGAAAAGCTGATGAATTTTGTTCGTGACATCATGACATCGACAGTACGGACGGTGCATCGCGACACTGTAATTAGTGCCGTTGAGGAAGTATTCCTTACCAACAATATTAGCGGCGCCCCCCTCGTGGACGACTCTGGGACTGCGGTTGGGTTCATTTCGAAATCAGACATCAGCCGCTTCGATTCAACAGGTGACGATCCCTTTTATGCGCGAGCGCATGAGATCGCGAATCCAAAAGTGATAACAACGGAGCCGTCAGCTTCGATTGACGCGGCGGCGGGGTTGATGCTGCATGAGCACGTGCACCATCTTGTGGTGATGGACGGGCAAACGATTGTCGGTGTGCTGTCCGCGTTTGATTTCGTCAGGGTGGTAGCGGCTGCGTCAGGCGACAACCCCAAATTATCGACCGACGCCCGCTGTTAGTGCCATTGCGAGCGCACCCCAAAAAGTCACTCTGAACGCTCCATTCTTTTCAATGGGCTACACTAGTTCGTCGCTTCGCGAAAAAAGCGTTGTGACCACCCCGAGCTATCGCCCTTCCTGGAAGCGAGTATTGACTGAATGACTGGACCCATAATCACCAACGACGCGATTGTCCTCGGCATGCTGGTTGCTGTGGTTGGTCTCGTCTTTTACACACGCAGCCTGGGCGGTGGATGGACCAGGTTCTATACCTTTGTACCGGCCTTGTTGCTTTGCTACCTCATCCCCTCGTTGATGAACAGCTTTGGGCTTATTTCCAGCCAGGAGTCGAATCTGTGGGCCGTGGCGAAAGACTATTTCCTGCCCGCGTGTCTCGTCCTGATGACGTTGAGCATCGACCTGAAAGCAATTATCGGACTAGGCCCGAAGGCCCTGGTGATGTTCTTCACCGCGGTAGTAGGAATTATTCTAGGCGGTCCGGTCGCGGTATTCCTTGTATCGCTTTTCAGTCCGGAGACGGTTGGTGGAGAGGGCATGAACGCCGCCTGGCGGGGCTTCTCAACACTCGCAGGCAGCTGGATCGGTGGTGGCGCGAATCAAACGGCAATGCTGGAGGTGTATGGCTACAACCCTGAGCGCTACGCTGCGATGGTTGCCATCGACATCGTGGTTGCAAACATATGGATGGTATTCCTGCTTTACGGTGCGGGTAATCCGGAGCCAATAGACCGCTGGTTGCGCGCTGATACTTCGGCAATAGATCGGTTGAAAGACAAGATGGAAAAGTATACAGCGGAGATCGAGCGCCCAAGTAGCCTGGTCGATTTCATGCTGATCGCAGCGGTTGCAATGGGAGCAGTGGGGGCGTCACATTTGGTCGCCGGCCTGGTGACTCCAGTATTCGCCAGCGTGGACGCCTTGCGCGAGACTGTCTTAACCAACGAATTTTTCTGGGTCGTTGTCATGGCGACGACGATTGGCCTGACGCTCAGTTTCACGCGGGCGCGTGAACTCGAGGGTGCGGGTGCATCGAAAATCGGAACTGTATTCATTTTCATGCTCGTCGCGGTAATCGGCACGAAGATGGACGTATTCCGGATTGCTGACGCGCCGTTACTATTCGTAGTCGGTGTCGTCTGGATGGTGTTTCATGTCTGCTTGCTGATTGTGGTTGCCAAGGTCATTCGGGCACCGTTTTTCTTTGTCGCGGTTGGCAGCAAGGCGAGCGTCGGCGGTGCGGCATCAGCACCAGTTGTTGCAGCGGCCTTCCATCCTGCGCTTGCGCCTGTGGGCGTGTTGTTGGCCGTGCTTGGATACGCATTGGGAACTTACGGCGCTATCCTGTGTGCCGAACTGATGCGCCTGGTAGCACCGGGCGGTTAGGGCGCCGCTCGTTCACACTCCGCAGCCTGTTTGAGGGTTGGGACGTTGATTGCTGACAGGTATTGCGCTTCGTGACTGGCGGTACGCAAGGTCTTTTTGATCATACTTTCCAAATTCGGTCGTTTGCCATCTGGCTCACTGGCAGTACCGATTCCGCCGCCGAACTCAACGATTATTTTGATCCCGTCGCCGAATGCCGTTTGCAGATTCGAATACCACATCACTGGATGAAATAGCTGAAAGAACAAGCGCGCCTTGATGTCCGAGGGATCGGATTCGTGATAGCCGCCTGTGAAATTAGACAAAACCCGCACTTCAGATGGTGCGAATTCGGCCGCATCCAGGACAGGCCTAAAGTGTTGTGCGGCTTTGACCATATAATAAGTGTGGAAGGCACCCTCTGTTTTCAATCGCACTGGACGCCTTCGCGCACCGCTTTCTTCAACCGCCTTTTCCACCAAAGCCAAATCTTCAGATCGGCCGCCAACGACCGTTTGTTGGGGCAGGTTGCAGCCAGCAACCGCGCAGTGGTAACGCTCGGCAATCGGTCGAATCGTATCGAGATCCAATGAGAACGCGCTCATCTCACCTTCACCGTGAGCGCCCATCAACTCGCCACGTTTCTGCACCAGTTTTAGAGCGCTTTCGAAGCTGAGTGACTTCGCTGCAACAAGCGCTGAGTACTCGCCAAGACTGTGTCCTGCTGCCATAACCGGCTTCAGGCGATCGTCGGTTAACTCTTTGAAAACTTCCAGGCAAGCAATGGAATGGGTAAGCAAAGCTGCTTGTGTATATCGCGTCTGATTGAGCTGCTCTTTCGGATCGTTAAAGGAGAGCTCCGCAATATCGTAACCAAGAACGTCACTAGCCTGTGTGTAGATTTCCCTGGCAACAGCATATTCGTGACAGAGATCGCTACCCATACCCTGGTACTGAGACCCCTGCCCGGGGAAGACAAATAACACTTTTCTTTCATTCCAAGGCATCGCGGACCTCCCTAGGTGCTTGGACCAATTCAATCAACACGCCTTCCCCTGCAATCGGAAATTCATCGTTCGATTTTGGATGAATGAAACAAATGTCGAAGCCGGATGCTCCCTTGCGGATACCGCCGGGTGCAAAACGAACACCGTGATTCGTTAGCCATGCCACCGCTGCCTCGAGATCATCGATCCACAAGCCCACGTGATTGAGTGGCGGACTTTGCACTCTGGGTTTCTTATCGGGGTCGAGCGGCTGCATCAGATCAACTTCCACTTTTAGAGGCCCGGACCCAACAACCGCAATATCTTCGTCGACGTTTTCGGATTCGCTTTGGAAGGTGCCGGTCAGCTCGAGTCCCAGCGTATCCACCCATAAATTGCGCAGGCGGCCCTTATCGAGACCGCTCACAGCGATCTGTTGAATACCCAGCACTTTGAACGGCCGGTCACTCATCGGTACTTCCATGTTTGAATCGCAGCCTCATTGTTTGTGCCGATTGAGAAAGATTTCAAGCAATTGCCTGGCGGCAATGGTCGGTGGGATCCGACCCTCGCTCGCCGCGGCCTCCAGGATCGGAATTTGCTTGCGCACCTCTGGGTCACTTTGCAGCGCTGTGATGAGGTTTTCGTTCACCTCCGACCACAACCAGTCCCGGGCCTGGGCGGCACGGCGCGCTGTGAACTGGCCACTGACGTCGAGCATTTCGCGGTGGCGCAATGCGACCTCCCAGGCTTCGACAATGCCCGTACCGTCGCGGGCGGAACAAGTCTGAACCGCAACCTTCCAGTTTGCCGAACGCGGTTGCAGCAGCTGCAGCGCATTGCGATATTCCGCGGTGGCCTGATCGGCCAGTGCCAGCAGGTCGCCATCGGCCTTGTTGATGAGGATGAGGTCGGCCAACTCCATGATGCCGCGTTTGATGCCCTGGAGTTCATCGCCAGCGCCTGGCAAAAGCAGCAACACGAACATATCGGTCATGTCCGCCACCTTGGTTTCGGATTGCCCGACACCAACCGTCTCCACGATGATGACGTCGAAACCGGCCGCCTCGCAGAGGATTAAGGCCTCGCGGCTACGACGCGTGACTCCTCCCAAGGTCTTGCCAGCAGGCGAAGGCCGGATGTAGGCTTCGCTGCGACGCGACAGCAACTCCATACGCGTTTTGTCGCCCAGAATGGAGCCGCCGCTAATCGCTGAAGAGGGATCAACAGTGAGCACGGCCACCCGGTGCCCGGCATCAATTACGTGGTTGCCCAGTGCCTCGACAAATGTCGATTTGCCGACACCCGGGACGCCCGAAATCCCCAGTCGCATTGATTTGCCCGCGTACGGTATTAGTCGCTCGAGCAGAGCACTGGCCGCTGCACGGTGGTCGTTACGCGTGGACTCGATCAGGGTAATGGCCTGCGCAAGCGCACGCCGGCTCCTGTCGAGCACACCGTCGGCCAATGCCACGATGTCTATTTCTAATTCCTGCTCGCTATGTTGCGACGGCAACGGCCTTACTCCAACTCAAGGATCTTGTCACCGACGGCGAGACTGTCGCCGACTTCAAAGTTGATCCTGGCTACGATCCCATCGCGTTCGGCATGCAGCGCATTCTCCATTTTCATGGCCTCGACCACCGCCAACTCTTTACCCGCACTAACTGCATCGCCTTTCGTTACTGCCAGTGACACCAGCAGACCCGGCATGGGCGAAAGCAGATATTTTGACATGTCGGGCGGGGTCTTTACCGGCATGTATTGCAGGAGTTCGGCCACCCGTGGAGTGAGAATCATCACATTGGCCTGGGAACCGCCATGGAACAGGCGATAGGTCTGGTCGACACGCTCAACCTGAACGAAAACCTCTTCGCCATTGATGGTGCCATGGAAGAGGTGCTGCCCAAACTCCCAATGACTTCTCACAGCATAGGTATTGCCATCGAAATCTACATCGTGACCGCCATTTGCAGGCACGACGGAAACCGGATGATGCTCATTGTTCATCACCACCACCCAGTCCTCCGGTACACGGCGCTCTTGATCTGACAGTTGGCCATCGATCTGAGCGGCACGGTCGCGGTGGCCGCGAAGCATGGACGCCGCAACGGTGATGATGATGGCGGGATTCTCGTGAGGTATGTCCGCCGGGCTGAAACCGTCCGGATACTCTTCACCGATCATATTGGTGCTTAAGTTCCCTTCCACGAAGCGCGGATGCACCATCAACGCCGAGAGGAAATTGAGGTTGCTCGAAACACCACGAATAATGAAGCGATCAAGCGCCGAGCGCATGTGCGCCGCGGCCTCGTCACGGTCGGATCCATAGGTGATGAGTTTGGCGATCATCGGGTCGTAGTACATGGAAACTTCACCGCCCTCGAACACGCCGGTGTCCACACGCACATGGTCGTCCTCCGCAGGCGGGCGGTAGTACACCAGGCGGCCAGTGGAGGGCAAAAAGTTACGAAATGGATCCTCGGCATAGACGCGGGATTCAATGGCCCAGCCGTTGATGCCCACGTCCGCCTGGGTGATTGGCAATTCATCGCCATCGGCCACACGGATCATGAGTTCCACCAGGTCGATGCCGGTTATCAGTTCAGTAACCGGGTGTTCCACCTGGAGACGGGTGTTCATCTCCAGAAAATAGAAGTTGCGCTGGTTGTCGACAATGAACTCCACGGTGCCGGCGGACTCATAATCCACTGCCCTGGCCAGGGTGATTGCCTGCTCGCCCATTTTCTTGCGCGTTACCTCGTCAAGAAACGGCGAGGGTGCTTCTTCGATCACTTTTTGGTGGCGGCGCTGCAGGGAACATTCACGCTCATTGAGATGCACCATGTTGCCATGGCGGTCGGCAATGATCTGGATCTCGATATGACGTGGTTCCTCGATGAATTTCTCCGCGAACATGCGGTCGTCGCCGAAGCTGGAGCGCGCTTCGTTGGCGGCGCGCTCGAAGCCGTCCCGGCATTCTTCATCGTTGCGAGCCGTGCGCATGCCCTTGCCGCCACCGCCTGCGGTGGCCTTGAGCATCACCGGGTAGCCGATCTCATTTGCGACTTTGACGGCATGGTCCCCATCACGTAGCACATCGGCACAGCCGGGTATGGTATTTACCCCCGCTTCATCAGCCAGCTTCTTGGACGTGATCTTGTCACCCATGGCCTCGATCGCGCGGGCCTTCGGCCCAATGAAGGCGATACCTGCCGTTTCCAGCGAGTTGCAAAACTCGGCATTCTCGGCGAGAAACCCATAGCCCGGATGTACCGCCTGGGCACCGGTGTCTTTGCAAGCCTGGATGATCTTGTCCTTCAACAGGTAGCTTTGCGTCGACGCTGATGGCCCGATGTGAATGGCTTCATCTGCCATTTGCACATGCAATGCACTGCTGTCGGCGTCCGAATAGACGGCAACGGTTTTAATGCCCATCTTGCGCGCAGACTTGATGACGCGGCACGCAATCTCACCACGGTTTGCGATCAGGATTTTGTCAAACAATTGCAGATCCTCTAAAGCGGAATGTTGTCATGCTTGCGCCACGGGTTGTCGAGTTGTTTGTTGCGCAGCGTGGCAAGTGAGCGGCAGACGCGCTTGCGGGTTGCGTGGGGTGCAATGACATCATCGACATAACCACGGCTGGCAGCGATAAATGGATTGGCGAATTTTTTTCGATACTCTTCGGTGCGCTCTGCAATCTTTTCGTCATCACCGATGTCGTTGCGGAAGATGATCTCCACAGCACCCTTGGGCCCCATGACTGCGATTTCCGCACTCGGCCACGCCAGGTTAACGTCACCGCGCAAATGTTTGGAACTCATTACGTCGTAGGCGCCGCCATAGGCCTTTCGGGTGATGACGGTGATCTTGGGAACCGTGGCCTCGGCGTAGGCAAACAACAACTTTGCGCCGTGCTTGATTATGCCGCCGTGCTCCTGCGCCGTGCCCGGCAGGAAGCCTGGTACATCGACGAAAGTGACGATAGGGATGTTGAATGCATCGCAAAAACGTACAAAACGTCCCGCCTTGATCGATGACTTGATGTCCAGACATCCCGCCAGCACCTTGGGCTGATTGGCTACGATACCCACGGCGTGGCCTTCCATGCGGGCGAAACCAATGATGATGTTCTGAGCGTGCTCGGGCTGCAGTTCCCAGAACTCATTGTCATCCGAGACCTTGTAAATCAACTCCTTCATGTCGTAAGGCAAGTTGGGGTTCTTCGGAATAAGCGTGTCGAGTGACATTTCCATGCGATCGGCGCGATCAGGTGTGGGCCGGTAAGGGGACTTCTCGCGATTGTTGGCTGGCAAATAGTTGATAAACCGTCGCACCATCAACAGCGTTTCCACATCGTTCTCGTAGGCGCGATCACAGACCCCGGACACAGTGGAATGGGTCATGGCACCACCCAGTTCTTCCGCTGTAACCGTCTCGTGGGTCACCGTTTTGACCACGTCAGGTCCGGTGACGAACATGTAAGAGCTGTCTTTCACCATAAAAACAAAGTCGGTCATGGCCGGAGAGTAGACCGCGCCACCGGCGCACGGTCCCATGATGACGGAGATTTGCGGCACCACGCCGGAGGCCAATACGTTGCGCTGGAACACTTCGGCATAGCCGCCAAGGGAAGCCACGCCTTCCTGGATGCGGGCGCCGCCCGAGTCATTCAGGCCGATGATGGGTGCGCGCACTTTCATGGCCTGATCCATGACCTTGCAGATTTTCTCGGCGTGCGCCTCGGACAGCGAGCCACCAAAGACGGTGAAGTCCTGGCTGAAGACAAAGACCACTCGTCCATTGATCGTGCCACAACCGGTGACTACGCCGTCACCGGGCACCTTCTTATCCGCCATGCCAAAATCGACACAACGGTGCTCGACGAAGACATCCCATTCTTCGAAACTGTCCTCGTCGAGAAGCAGGTCGATGCGTTCGCGGGCCGTGAGCTTGCCGCGGCCGTGCTGAACGTCGATCCGGTGTTGGCCGCCGCCCAGGGCGGCAGCCTTACGTCTTTCTTCGAGTTCTTCGATAATTTCCTGCATACACGATCCTTACATTTTTTCGTTGCGGCTTTGCTGGCGCTTTTGAATAATGCGGAGTACTTCGTGCGCCGCTTCCAGAATATTGGTCCCAGGCCCGAATATGGCCGACACACCGCAGGCGTACATCTCATCGTAATCCTGTGGTGGAATGACACCGCCACAAATGACGATGATGTCGTCAGCACTTTCCTGTTTCAGGCCATCGATGACCTGCGGAACCAGCGTCTTATGCCCTGCGGCCTGCGAGGAGATGCCGATCACGTGAACGTCGTTCTCGATGGCGTCGCGCACCGCCTCCTCAGGGGTTTGAAAAAGTGGCCCGATATCGACATCGAAGCCGATATCGGCAAACGCCGTGGCAATCACCTTGGCACCGCGATCATGTCCGTCCTGACCGAGCTTGCAGACCAGCATGCGTGGGCGGCGCCCTTCGGCCTCGGCAAACTTCGCCACTGCCTGACGAATGGATGCAAAATCCCCGTCGCCCTCGTACGCAGATCCGTACACACCTGCAATGGAGCGGGTCACGGCCCGGTGGCGGCTGTAGACTTTCTCCAGTGCATCGGAAATCTCGCCGACCGTAGCCCGTGCACGTGCGGCGTCGACAGCCAGTGCCAGCAAACTGCCGGTGTCCTCTTCGGCTGCCCGGGTCAGAGCGTCCAGGGACTTGCGACAATCCGCCTCGACTCTACTGTCACGTACTTCCTTAAGGCGTCGAATCTGGGTCTCACGCACGGCCGTATTGTCGATATTCAGAATGTCGACGGAAGGTTCTTCTGACAGCTGATATTTGTTAACGCCGACGATGGTTTCTTCGCCACGGTCGATACGCGCCTGGCGCAGCGCCGCGGCCTCCTCGATACGCATTTTGGGCATACCGCTCTCCACCGCCCTGGTCATGCCGCCCATCTCTTCAACCTCGTCGATGAGCTTGCGCGCCTCGGCGGCCAGTTCATTGGTCAGGTTTTCCACGTAGTAGGAACCGGCCAGTGGGTCCACGACGTTGGTGATGCCGGTTTCCTCTTGCAGTACGAGTTGAGTATTTCGGGCGATGCGAGCCGAGAACTCGGTGGGCAGCGCAAGCGCCTCATCGAAGGAATTTGTGTGTAATGACTGCGTGCCGCCGAAAGCGGCTGCCATGGCCTCGATCGTGGTTCGCATGATGTTCGTGTACGGGCTCTTGGCGGTGAGACTGACGCCAGAGGTTTGACAGTGCGTGCGCAGCATTAGCGACCTGGAGTCTTTCGGCGAGAACTTCTCGGCCATGAGTGTCGACCAAAGCAGGCGCGCGGCTCGCAGTTTGGCCACTTCCATGAAGAAGTTCATACCGATGCCGAAAAAGAACGATAACCGCGGAGCAAAGGCGTCCACGTCGAGGCCACTGTCGATCGCCGTGCGTACGTACTCGATGCCGTCGGCGATCGTATACGCTAATTCCTGGGCACAAGTCGCACCGGCCTCCTGCATGTGGTAACCCGATATGGAAATGGGATTGAAGCGGGGCATGTTGGCAGAGGTGTAAGCAATAATATCGGACACGATCCGCATGGACGGTGCGGGCGGATAGATATAAGTATTGCGAACCATGAATTCCTTCAGGATGTCGTTCTGCAGCGTGCCGGCCAGTTTCTCCTGCGCTACACCTTGTTCTTCGGCGGCAGTGATAAACATCGCCATGATAGGCAATGCCGCACCATTCATAGTCATCGAGACCGAAATCTCGTCCAGCGGGATACCGTCGAACAGGATCTTCATGTCCTCGACACTGTCGATAGCCACGCCCGCCTTGCCCACGTCGCCCACTACACGCGGGTGGTCCGAGTCGTAGCCGCGATGAGTGGCGAGATCGAAGGCCACTGAGAGACCCGTCTGCCCCGCCTCCAGGTTCTTTCGGTAAAAGGCGTTGGATTCTTCTGCGGTGGAAAAACCCGCGTACTGGCGTACGGTCCATGGGCGGCCCGCGTACATGGTCGCCCTGGGCCCACGGACAAAGGGCGCCAGGCCGGGCAGCGAATCGAGGTGTGCGAGTCCTTCGAGATCTTCGGCCGTGTACAGCGGCTTGACCGCGATGCCCTCGGGCGTATTCCAGGCCAGTTCTTCGGGCGACTGGCCTTTGCATTCTTTGCTGGCGAGCGATCGCCAATCGTCGAGTGATTTCTTCGGCAACTTCTTCATTTCAATTCGTGCTTTTCATAAGCGCTGTGCAAGCCTCAAAACCTCTCATATTCAGGAACATACAGAGTATAGGTCAGATCAGCGGCCTATTATCCGGAATTGCCAGCCTGGCTTCCATCAAAGAAGGTTTGACAGTACGCTGCGTTCCGATCTGGGTAGCGGGACGGGAATAGACTTCAATGATCACTAGAATAGTCAGAATGCGGTTCAGGAAGGGAGAGCGCGAAGCGTTCCTGGAGATATTCAACGCATCCAAACACCGGATCCGGCAATTTGCGGGATGTCAGTACTTGTGCCTGTACAACGAAGCCGGTCTTCCTGAAGTCTTCTTCACACACAGCATATGGACATCGGCAGCGCATCTCGATGCCTACAGGAATTCGGAGCTGTTCCAGGCCACCTGGATCGAAACAAAGGCCTTGTTTGCTGACAAGGCACAAGCATGGTCCGCAGAGGAGGTGGAAATAGTAGGTGTCTCCTGAATTCATACTCCGTCAGGATGCAGGCAGGTAACTTAATTCAGTTGACGGGCATCACTTCGCTGACGCTGAAGTTGGCGAAACGAACGTTCTCCTCGTCCGGGCGCAGGTTGTCCAAATCGAGTATTGAACGATAGATGCCCCACTTCGGGCGCACGAAGTGGCTGGCATCTTCGCCGCGCCACAGGTCGAGGTCGGCTTCATCGACGGGATTGGCCAGGCCTACGACGTCGTCCTCGAGGGT
>RCNB010001046.1_pt1 | contig 17744 bp, 11 predicted proteins | sample 2041321 | NCBI WGS metagenome assembly RCNB01 (sample SAMN09708232, study PRJNA481090) | Marine sediment metagenome, whole genome shotgun sequencing project. | reverse complement strand
GAAACCTTGGGGACGCGAATTGAGTTTAAAAAGACGATAGAAGAAAAATGAAGATAAAGTGCATGTCCTGCCAATTCGAAAACCCGCCGGATACGCATTTCTGCGGAAATTGTGGGGAGCCGATTCAATTCAAAGTGGAGGATGAAGGTCTGTTCGCCAAGACATTGGCTATGGACACGCCCATGATTCGACTGGATAGAGGCACGGTTTTTGCCGATCGGTACGAAGTTATCGAAGAGCTCGGCAGGGGAGGCATGGGAAGTGTCTACAGAGTGATGGACAAAAAGATCAATGAAGAGGTGGCGCTCAAGCTGATCAGACCGGATATCGTCGACAAAAAAGCCATCGAACGATTCGGGGATGAACTGAAGTATGCCCGCCAGATTGCTCACAGGAATGTCTGCAAGATGTATGATCTGGACGAAGAAAAGAGCACCCACTATATAACCATGGAGTATATCCCTGGGGAAGACCTTAAGAGCATGATCAAAATGACTCGTCAGCTCGGGGTGCGTACTTCGATCATCATTGCCAAGCAGATATGTGAGGGTTTGGCCGAAGCTCACCGTCATGGGATCGTGCACAGGGATTTAAAGCCCGGCAACATCATCATCGATAAAGAAGGCAACGCGCGGATTTTGGATTTTGGAATTGCCCGTTCTTTGAAAACGGGCCGGAAGACGGGCCATGGGATTTTAGTCGGGACGCCTGAGTACATGTCACCTGAACAAGCGGAAGCTAAAGAAGCCGATCAGCAATCGGACATCTACTCGTTGGGAGTCATTATATTCGAGATGTTGACTGGAAGAGTGCCGTTCGATGGAGAGGGCTCTCTTGGTATCGCGGTCAAGCACAAACTGGAGAAGCCGCCGATCCCGAGGAAGTTCAATCACACAATTCCTGAAGCTCTCAACCGCTTGATCCTGAAATGTTTGGAAAAAGACCGGAAAAACAGGTACATGAATGTGCAGGAGCTTCACAGCGAACTGTCCAAAATCGAACAGGAACTGCCCACAACTGAACGGGAAGTACGGAGAAAAAGGCCTCTCACATCCAGAGAGATAACAGTCAAATTCAATATTAAAAAACTTTTCCTCCCTACTCTCATTCTCCTGGCGACAATCGCGACCGGTGTCATCGGCTGGAAATTCTTCATAGAAAGATCGGCTTTTGCAGCTCCCCAAGATATGGTTTCGGTAGCGGTGATCAGCTTCGAGAACCAGACGGGAGATAGTACCTACGATTATCTGCAGGATACGATTCCTAATCTATTGATAACAAGCCTGGAGCAGTCCAAATCCTTTCGCATCACATCTTGGGAGAGGATGAGGGATTTGCTGAAACAATTGGGAAGAAAGGATGTTGCGGTCATTGACAGAGATCTGGGATTCGAGTTGTGTCGGTTGGATGGCATACAGGCAATCGTCCTGGGGAGTTTCACCAAGGCGGAAAATATGTTCGTCACTAATGTCAATGTTTTGGATGTCGAGACCAAAAGCCTGCTAAAGAGCGTGAGCACCAGAGGAGAGGGTGTGGACAGCATCCTGAAAAAACAGATCGATGAGGTGAGCCGGAAGATCGGTCGCGGTTCTGGAATCAGTGCGTTTTTACAGAGGCTTAGAACCCCACAGATCAGAGAAGTTACCACGGATTCCATGGAAGCATACAACTTCTTTCTCAGGGGTAGGGCGAACTTTGAAAAATATTACTACAACGATGCCCGTCTATTTCTCGAGAGGGCTGTGGAACTCGACCCGGAGTTTGCCCAGGCCTATTATTACCTGGTAAGGGCATATGCTCAGTTGGGAAACACAGCAGAGATGGAAGAGGCTTCCGAAAACTTCAAAAAATACGGGAAAAAACTCAAAGGAAAGGAAGGGCTTTTCATAGAAGCGATCCTTATCCGATCGAAAAATCCTAAAAAATATCACAAAATCCTGCTGGAGCTGGCCGAAAAATATCCCAAGTGGAAAAGAGTTCATTTTGAGCTGGCCTTATATCACGAGCATAGGGAAGAGTATGATGAGGCGATTGTGCTTCTGAATAAGGCGCTGGAGCTGGATCCCAATTATGGGTATGCGCTCAATCAACTGGCCTATGAGTACAGCTATAAGAAGGAATATGATAAGGCACTGGAGTATTTCAGGCGCTATGCTTCTGTTTCTCCCGGGGATGCCAACCCGTTCGATTCGATGGGGGAGACCTATTTCCGGATGGGAAAGTTAGATGAGTCAATACAGAAATTTCAGGAAGCCTTGGAGGTCAAGCCTGACTTTGGTTCCGATTGGAAAATCTCCTATATCTACGCCGTAAAACAGGATTATGTTGAGGCGATGAGATGGCAGGACCAATTCATCGAGATGGCTTCGACAGACTCACTCAGAGCTCAGGGACACCTTTGGAAAGGATATTATTACTACTTGCAGGGAAAGCTGGAGCAGTCGCTCCAGGAAGTGGACCGGGCTGAGGAGTTGGCCAGGGAAGCGGACAACTGGAGAATGGTGGACGTGGCCTTCCGGTCGAGAATATGGTCATGCTACGATTGGGGAGATATCGAGGGTTTTCATGAATACGCAGAGGCCAGGAATAATTATCGCACTGAGAATGAATACGGAACTCCAGAGGAAAATACGCTGATTCATACATTTTACCTGGGTATGTTGGATATGAAGGGGGGGCAGATCGAGGCGGCGAAAGAAAAATTAACTGAAATCAGGTCCCTGTTATCCGAGATGGATGAAGATAAAAGAAAGGCGAATGTGGTAACAGATCACGTTCTCTTACGCAGTATTTTGCTTGCTGAGGGGTCGGCTGAGGAAGCCCTTGCAGCTCATAAAAAGGTTGCGCCGCGCATGTTGAGTTTCAGAGATTTTTATTCCTTCATCTACACGAATCTTCCGTACAGGATCGATTTTCCGGCGCAGGTTTTTCAGGCAAAAGGAAATTTGGATGAGGCCATCGCGGAATATGAAAAGTTGACCACCACCGATCCCGCAGAAGTTGCCTTCCGTCCTTTGGTTCATCCCTTCGGCCACCTGAGGCTTGCCAAGCTGTACGAGCAGAAGGGCCTCACCGATAAGGCTATCGAGCAGTATGAATTGGCTCTCTCCTACTGGCAGGATGCCGACGAAGGCCTGGCTCCTGTCATCGATGCCCGCACCTCCCTCGCCCGCCTTATTAATTAGGTGACGGGATACCTGATTACTTAATTCAATAAGTTTCCTAATTATGTTATGTATTTGTATAATTAAGTAATCAGGTATCCCGTCACCTAATTATTATGAGAAGAAATCGTGTTCGGTTGATTCATTGGAAGCCAGCAGAGGTGTTGGATAAGGTGGAGATTCTTCGTTCTGCTGGGTATGCAGTAGCCCATGAGGCGCTCAGCCCTGCCTCTTTTAAAGAGATGAGAGAGAATCCTCCCGATGCTGTTGTTATCGATTTGTCCCGAATCCCGTCTCAGGGACGGGATGTGGGCCTAGGTATCCGCAAATACAAGGACACACGTCATATGCCTCTGGTTTTTGTTGAGGGTGATCCTGACAAAGTTCAACGAATCCAAGAGCTTTTGCCCGATGCGGTTTACACGACCTGGGATCGAATCTTGGATGGGCTTAAACAGGCCATTGCCCATCCGCCTAAAGTGCCGGTTGTGCCGTCTTCGATCATGGCGGGATACGTGGGAGCGCCTTTACACAAAAAACTTGGGATCAAGGCCAAAGCGGTCGTTTATCTGATCGATGCTCCTGATGGTTTTGAAAAATCGATAGCCAAATTGCCTGAAGGTGTGTCGTTTGTAAGAAATGCTCCGGAGCACAACGATTTAGCGATTTGGTTTGTCAGATCCCAAAAAGACTTGGCTCAACACATGAAACAGGTGAAATTGCAGATTGGGAAGGGGGGCCTCTGGATTGCCTGGCCAAAAAAAGCCTCAGGCGTCACATCAGATCTTTCCCAAACAGTCGTGCGCAAAAAGGGTCTTGCATCTGGTTTGGTCGACTACAAGGTCTGTTCTATCGACAAGACATGGTCTGGTCTTAAATTCGCTCTCCGCCCTCAGCAATAACTCCTTTGATAAACTGCTTTCGGCCCTCCCTTTATTTTCCATTTGACATTCAGATTTTTTTTTGTAATCATTTAGAAATCAAAAAATTTGGGGATGTTCCGCTAAACAAAGGAGGTACAAAATGAAACTTCAGAAAAATTTGCTTATTATCCCGATTTTAGTTGCAGGAGTCTGGGGAATACTCGGATTATTCTTTCCAGCGACGGTTTTTAAACTCCTGAGTATCCCGACAGAAAACATTAATCTCTCTCTGACCTCAACTCAAATGATATTGGGAATAAGCCAAATTAGCCTTGGAATCATCGCCTGCTGGATGCGCAGTCTTAAAGATAAGGCTGTAATGGCCGGTGCGATGACAGTTGTTTCGGTGGCTTTCCTGCTTTTTGGTTTAGAAGCGGTCTTGGTGAATTTTCTGGTTGAAGGTCTTGACATAAACATGATCCTTTTTGTCCAAGGGATTGTTTTTATCGTTTTAGGTCTTCTTTTCTACGCAGTCAGAAAACCGAAATAAAAAGCTTTCACCTCTGCATTCAGTACGGATATTTATTCTCGAGAAGGCAAGTATTTTTTCGGGAATTTTGCTACCACGGTATACTTCGGATCGACGACATTTCCGATTCGTGTCCTGCCAACCTGAGAAACCAGCTGCAGTGCATCCCAACGGTCATAGCCATAATCTTGCACAAGCCAATTTATCAATTCAACATGAGCTGATCTGAACGCATCGATGACTGGCCTGGTGCTACTAGCTACCATGATATACTCATCATCCTCGAACCTTGGCCAGTTTATGGTTTTTCCTTTGATTACATCAACCTTGACCGTAACATCCATAGAACATTCTAATCCTGTCCCACAGATTTCCCCATCCCCCTGGGCAGCATGACCATCTCCCAACATGAAGAGCGCGCCCTCAACAAAAACGGGAAAATACAGGGTTGTTCCTTCTTTCGTCTCTACACAGTCCATATTGCCGCCATGTTCAGCTGGAGTAAGAGAAATAACGGCCTCCCCAAAGTTGGGTGCGACTCCGACCGTACCTAAGAATGGTTGGAGGGGAATTTCAACCTTTTCTATCTTGCTGTCGGGAAAATCAAGTGTGCCCACATTCCGGTCAAAATCCAACTTCCATATGTATGTCTTTTCGGGCAGAGGATCTGTGAGCATGGCCGTATACGTTTCCCCTGTCAGAACGCCGAAATGGGGGAGATGTGCTGAAACCGCATAATCTCTGTTGGGCCGGACTTTTAATAGATGAATCACAAGAGTATCTCCCGGCTCAGCACCTTCCACAAAAAAAGGTCCGGTCTGGTGGTTCACCTTTGGCAGATGAACGATCTCGCTCGCTTTTTGATCACTGCTCGAAATTGTGTTACCAAAAGCATCCAAAGTGCTTGTTTTGAGAATATCTCCGGGTTTAAGCTTTAAGACAGGTTCGTGCTTGGCGTCGTATGTGAAGTAATATTTTGTGGGTTTGAAGTGGTGGGTTTTCTGGGCAAACAGCGTGCCATTGCTGCAAATGAGCATCGCAAGACAAGCTACAATGGAATACCGCTTCATAGTAAAGTTTAATGGTTTCATTGTATCCTCCAGTCCTCTCCATTGCCGTTTTCATCTCACAGATACGGTAATACAAACAGGCAGATCATGTCAAAACTTCCTCCCAGCGGTCGCTATTGACATTTGATTTACTAGATTATATTCTTGCTTCATCGGGAGACAACAAATCAAAAGATGGATTTTTTGTCGTTCTCCCATTTAATGAGGGAAAAATGGAGGATTTCAAATGAGAAGATTCTCCATATTTTTTTGCAATTTATTGGTGAGAGAAAAAAACAATTGAGTAGACCAAAAATTTCATTACTCATCATGCTTCTCCTAAGTGGACTTCTTTCAGCGCAGACACCCTCTGGAAAGTTCATTGGAAAAGTAAAAGATGATGAAGGAGTGCATCTCCCTGGCGTCTCGGTCGAAGCGTCGAGCCCAAGATTGGTCGGTAAAGCGACAACATTATCCGACAGAGAGGGAGCATTCCGTTTGTTTTCCCTGCCGTCCGGAACCTACACTCTCCGGTTTGCACTCGGCGGATTCCAGACCTATGTAAGAAAAGAAGTTGTCCTGAAGCTCGAGCAGACAATTACGCTCAATGTCACGATGCAACCCAGTGTGATTGAAGAAGAAGTTGAGGTTGTAGGGATGAGTCCAATTATTGATGTCAAGAGCACTGTCAAAGGTATGACCATTCCTAAGGATCTGTTTATGACTCTCCCCAAAGGTAGAGATTTCACAGAGCTTATCAGCATTATCCCCGGCGTCCATTACGAAGACTACACCGGTGGCCTGTCTGTTGACGGGGCGACAGGTACTGAAAACATGTGGTATGTGGACGGCACCGAGACGACTGACATGACCATCGGGACGCAGGGTCAGAGAGTCGTGTTCGAACTTATCGATGAGGTCCAGGTCAATGCTTCCGGCTATACAGCTGAGTACGGCGGCTCCATGGGAGGTGTGATTAACGTCATCACTCGATCAGGGGGCAATTCTTTTCATGGGGAGATTGCAGGATATTACAATGACCACAGCCGACTGATGTACGGAAAGTCCAGAGATTATCTGCGCTTCGATCCATTCATCGACGATGTCGCCGCGTACGTAAACGATGATGATCTCCTGTTCGATGGCGGCAAATCCCGTGATGGCTACCAGCGCTATGAAGTCATCTTCAGCTTAGGCGGCTATATCATAAAGGACAGACTTTGGTTTTTTGGCGCCTTCAATCCCATCTACATCGAAACCACGGCTCCGCGGTTTTTTCTGCCTGATGATGAGTCCCAAAAGACCAACTTTTACCGCAATCGGTATAATTGGAACGGGCAGCTCAAGACGACGGCCCAGCCTTTCGGTGGCCTGAGGATCACTGCGAGCTTTGTCAATAATTTCAGCAAATATCGAGGAGCCATTCCTTCCATTTATGGTACCAGCAACAGAGATTTTGAATGGGGAAGAGAAGGCTTGGATTATCCAAACTGGAGTTCAAGCCTATCGGTTGATTACACATTGGGAAACAAATTGCTGATCAGTGCACGCGGCGGTTTTTTCTATTCCGACACAACCAACCAGCAGCATGTCATGCCTGAAACGCAATATTATTTTCGTCTAACAAATGATATTTATCCTGAAATTCCCGAGGATCTGATCAGATACCGGGGCTGGAGGAATTGGTCGAGCAGCAGCTATGAATATGTGAACGATATTAGAGACCGGGCCATAGGAAAGTTGGACCTGACTTACTATGCTGACTGGGCCGGTGAACACGAATTTAAGACCGGCGTCCAGTTTATCCGAATTCATGAAGACAAGAATATGACTTATCCCCATCCATCTGTCTATTTGTATTGGGGAAGAGCATATATCAATTACTACACTGGGGATGTCTATCAAGGCAAATACGGCTACTATTCCATAAGGGGTGGATGGACCTCTCCTTACGGCGATTTTTGGGATATACACCGGGATACCTGGACCATTTACCTGCAAGACTCTTGGACGATTGGAGACAAGCTGACCCTCCAGCTCGGAATCCGGACAGAAAGCGAGTACATCCCCTCCTTTGCCGATCCTGTTTCCACTCCTGAACTGGCCGCTGCAAGGCCCATCAAGTTCGATTTCAAGGATAAGTTCGCTCCTCGTCTCGGTGTGATCTACGACGTTTTTGGCGACTCCAGTCTCAAAGTCTTCGGGAACTTTGCCGTCTATTACGATGTCATGAAGCTCTTGATGGCTCAATACGCGTTTGGTGGCTTCAAAGGTCACACCGACTATTACGAACTCAATGAATGGGATTGGACCAAGATCGCTGATAGCGGAAAACGCGATGACAAAGAGAGCCAATCAGCTTACGGCGCCAACAAACTCGTAGAATCTATAATCAGGTCTGTACCAAATCTTGATGCGACTGATCCATACTTGAAACCCATGGCACAAAGAGAAATCACGTTTGGTTTCGAAAAGAAACTGATGGAGGAGTTATCACTGTCAGTAAGAGTGGTCCAAAAGCACTTAATTAGGGCTGTCGAAGACATAGGTATTCTGACACAAGAGGGTGAAATGTATTACAATGCCAATCCCGGTGAGGGATATTCTCTGCCGATTTCCCAGGGTGGAAAGTTTGACGACTCCCTGTGGCCGGCGCCAAATGCCAAAAGAGAGTACTGGGGCGTGAACATATCTCTTGACAAAAGGTTTAGCAACAACTGGCAAGGCGGAATAAGTTATACCTGGAGCCGTACGACCGGTAATTACTCAGGGCTGTCCAGTTCTGACGAAGGAGGCCGGAACTCACCTAATATGGAACGTTATTTTGACCTCTGGTTCATGGCTTATGACCTGCAGGGGAATCCACTGAATGGACCTCTCCCGCACGACAGGACCCACTATTTTAAGGCTTTTGGCTCCTATTCTTTTCCGTTCGGGTTGACTGTCGGTTTTGTAGGCTTTGGGAGAAGCGGCCTCCCCTTGACGACCACGGTTTTAATAAATGGTGCGCGCCTCTATCCTGACAATCGGGCTGACCTCGGCCGCCTGCCCTTTACATTCTGGGGCAATCTCTACCTGGAGTACAACCTGAAACTTGCCGGGAGATACAATTTTCAGATCAACCTGACTGTTGACAATTTCACCAACACTGATCAGTGGCAAGCCATGTCCACATCCCCGAACCAGATGTCCATGTTTGTATCTGATGAAGAAATCCTATCCAAAGATTTTGATTGGCAGTCAAAAATTGACAGCCATTATCCCAATCCTGCATACATGAAGTACACATCCAAATTCGATCGGTGGTGGGCCCGGATCGGCTTTAGGTTTTCTTTTTGATTTGAGAGCAAGGAAAACACGGCATTTTTACCTCCAGTCACCAGAGGCAACAAAACCTGCCCAGTAAAAGGGATGGGTGCTGTCTTTCTTTTTGCGCAGTTCATGAAGCACATCCAGGTAAGCCTTCCTAACGGATTCGGCTGTTCCCAGCCCATCACTGAAGCGAGAAGTGTAGAGTGATCGCATCCACTTCCTAGCTGCTTCATCTTCTATAGCCCAAAGGCTTGTGATCAGTGTTTGGGCTCCTGCAAGCCGGAAAGCCCTTCTGAGGCCGAATATCCCTTCGCCTGCTCTTATTTTTCCGACTCCCGTATCACAGGCCGAAAGCACAACCCATTCACTCCCCGAAAGGTCAAGGGCGGCCACCTCTTCAGCGGTTAAAATCCCATCCTCCTCATCGGGTCCAGCCGCCTCACGGTTGTTGGCTCCAGCCAGGGCCAGCCCCGATAAAAGGAGCGGATTTTCGCCGGTGACTGGAGTGATGCCACTCACATCCCATCCAGATTCCCGCTGCTTATCCGGCTGGTTCAAGGCAGAAGGGCAGTCTCCTTCGATGAAGAAGCCGTGGGTAGCAAGGTGGAGGATCTGTCTTCCCGGGGCAGCTGTCTTGAATGTTCCCTCGCTTGCCATATCCCCGGTCAGCTTCAAGACATCACCGTTATTCTCCTCGGAACTCGTCCAGATATCCGTAATGTTTTGGATTTCCTTATGTGCTGCAGGAAGAGGTGTAAATTTTAGAGACGTGAAATCTCCGCATCCTGAACGCATTCCACGAAACAGGAGGGACTTGGCCTTGGAAAGGATGCTCTGTTTGGGTTTTTTTTCCGGGGAAAGGGCAGAAAATAGTGTGGTATCGTCAAACGCGGGGTCTCCTAGGGCCAGTAAACCTGTTCCTATGATTGGCGCTTGCTCTGAAGATACAATGTCCCGTTCGGCAGATAAATAGTGGATTAAAGGCCCATTCTCGATCAAGTATGTTCCAGATTCAACGGGCAGGCAGGCGAAATTCACCGCATGAAGAGCCCCATCAGGCACCACAAGAACACGTTTTGTTTTCCCGAGGTGAGGAGCTACGGGATCCCACACTTTTTGGCGGAGGGCTTCCCCTGCTGCATAGTAGGCGGCCTCTGCATCTTTTGCAGAACGCCCAGGGATTCTTGTCCCTCTGGCTGCCTCCTGGCCCCAATCGAACACGAGGGGCTCGATTTCTTCTTCTTTTCCAAGAGGAATAATCATTGGCTCGCTGTTTGGACTTTGGAGCACAAACGCCACATAGGAAGGGATTTGATTAAATTCATGGAGTCGAACTGTAGGAGGCCCATAGTGAATGTAGCGGGCAAAAGCGACAAGAGAGAATCCAGGTGGAAGGGATGATTTGATCTCTGCAAGACCTGCCCTGCTTCGTTCCAGCACCTCCCTGAAAGTGAAACTGGCTTGGGCAAGTTCGCGCTCTGCTTTTTCTTTTTTATCGCTGGCTTTATCCAAAAAACTACGATAGTCATCTCCGGAAGCAACAGCGCTAGGGCCGCGAACCACGAGATTGGCAAGGCTGCGCCGTGCGGAAAAAAAGGAGTCGGCTAAAGCCGCTATTTCCGGGTCTGATGTTTCGACAGTGGTGCGATGACGTGCCGACATCTCATCGAATATTAGAGCACGGGATCGGATAAGAGCGTCCCAAGCCTCGTATGTAATATTCTCTGATTCCTTTGAGTAATTTGCGGCCAGAGAGAGGCAGATGTCGAGGCTATTGGGCTTTGTCGTCGCATAGAGAAGCGCCCCTCGTTCAGAAAATGACGAGGCCATGAGACGCATGTGCTCTCTTATAATCTCGTCAGAGCGCAGTGCTTCATTAAACGCTTCGGCAATCTGATCATTACTCATGCTGTACGATGCGGCTGTGTATAAAGACCTGCCTGTGTTGGGATGGTCAGGGCCTTCTAATTTCTCCTGTAGAGCTAAGGCCCGTTTTATCAAAGCCAGTGCTTCTTTGCCCTCTCCTTTATCTCGGTAGAGGGAAGCAAGTGCAAAAAGGCAATTTACCATCTGGAGATCCTGGCGGTTATTTTTTTCCAGGATGGAAAGGGCATGTTTTTGAACGTTCAATGCTCTATCGAAGTTGCCTAATCGCCCCGATATACGAGCGTATTGTGTTAAATTCCAAACTCCATCATCCGGGAGATTTGCCCCCCATTTCTTTTCGTAGCGCTCCGATATCCGTGTGAGACAGGCTTTCTCCTGTGCGTAATCGCCTATATTTCTGTATAATATCGCCAAGTTTTCGAGGACCAGGAAGCTTTCCTGGAAGGCAAGACGACGCTCGTATAGCGTTCGTGCTCTTTCATAATCTCCTGTTGCATAGTAGGTAATAGCCAGTCCGTTTAGTAACGAAAAAAATCTCTCGTCCTCGGTTCCGTAGGTTTTTTCTGCTATGGCTAGAGCGCGCTCCATATACGTCCTTGCCCTAGAGTAGTCAGCAATTTTCATGTATTCTCCTGCAAGCCTAGACAGCCACTGGAGAAATTTAGGATGTTCAGGGCCAAGCATTTTTTCTTGGAAGGGCAAGGCGTGCTCGAAAAGGGTGATGATTTCATCATAAGCGCCCATTTTGTATAATATTGTGCGCAAGATATCTACACTCCACCAATAATCTATATATTTAGTCTCTGGATCCTTTTCTCGGATTGCTATCACACGTTCTTGAATTGATCTGGCCTCGGAAAGCTGTCCTGTTTTACGGAGAACAAGCACATATTCGTCAAGAACCTGGGCTACTTGTGGGTGTTCTGGTCCGAAGGCCAGTTCATTGATCCTGAGCGCTCTCTCTAAAGGTTCTCTTGCCTTCACAATCTCTCCGCCGTAGTAATAAATCCTTCCAAACTGATATAGGATTCTAGCGATTTCGGGGTGATTGGGATGATAAGCCTCTTCTGCCATTTTAAGGGCACGTTCTAGAAGCAGCTGTTGTTCCTTTCTAGCTGCTCCTCCCCACAACATGTATTGGATCACAAAGTCATTCCAGCTCTTCGAGATATCGGGGTGAGGAAATCCTAAAACCTGTTCTCGTATGGATAAAGCGCATTCAGCCAGGGCCTGAGACTCTTCTCTGACCTGTTTGGACCTTTGCCTATTGTTTTCCCTTAAGGCATTGCGTTCTTCGTCTGATTTTGCTTGTTTTCTTAGCTCACTGTATTCTTTATAATAAATATGGGGATAGCTGCCTAATATGGATTCGACTAAAACATCGAGCACTCGTGCTGTCTCAAGCGAGTCTTTTCCATATATTGCTTCGACTTCGGCCAATATCTCCCGTGCGAATTTTTCAGAATCGACGTAGTTTTTTTCCTTAAGTTGTACTTTTAATTTCTCCAGCTTCTGGAACGCTTGGTCATCTTTTGCAGTAGCAGGCTCTGTTATCTGATAACTCCCCAGACTGAAGATCCCCAGGACGAAAAAAAGCGATAATGCTGTGATAAACCAAAGTAACTTTCCTGGTTTGGTTCCCATTCTCATCGTCTTACCCTCTTGTGAATATCGCGGAAGTCTAAGCTCCACTTATTTTCTAATCCTGAACCGGACCATCTTGGACTTCATAGACACTCCTTTATCTGTCACTGCTTCGACCTGCCAAAAGTAAGTTCGCCCTCGAATGAGGGTCTCTTTTATGGAATCGGGAAGGATGACATTGGTTCCCTTCGCTGATCCCGCCCATACGAGTTCTCCAGTCTCGGTGAATATTTTTACATCGTAAGAATCGACTCCAGAGACAGGTTTCCATCGCAGTTCACTCAAAGTTGTGACTTCCCCGACAGGGGAGAGCACCAGAATCGAAACATCGTCATGACCCCGGAGCCGCTCGGTTTTTTCCCCTGGGCTCTGGAGCCATACAAAGACAAAGGCAATAATCATAATAGTTAGTACACTTGCTGCTGCAAGGGCCCATTTCTTTTGAAAAAATCGGACAGGCACTTTGTCTTTTTCATTCTGAAGATCAACATTTTTAGAGGGAGCCAGTTTTCCTTCCCGTATCAAATTCGCGATTTGAGCAGTTTCATGCAGGCTCTGGAAACAGTGTTCGCACTCGAGTAGATGATTCTCGAACTGCCGTTTTTCCTCTTCAGAAAGAAGGCCGAGTTCATAGGCCCCGATGAGTTTTCCGATGTCCTGATCAGTGCAGCTCATATCTCCACTCCGAATTCATCCCTTAATATTTTTATCAAACTCTGACGGGCACGATAGATACGCGTGTAGACAGTCGACATGGGAATATCTCCGAGTTCCTTCTGGATTTCCTCCCGAGATAGCCCTTGTTGGAGGAGCTTCAGGACTTTGCCCCATAGTCCGTTTTCAGCTGCACATATGTCAATTGCATCGCGGAGGATTCTTCCCAGTTCCTTTTCTTCAAGACGGAGTTCAGGGGTGTCGGGTGTAGGATTCTTAAGAGAATTCAAGACCTTTGGCTCTGAAACATGGGTTTCTTTTTTAAGTTTCTTCCGGCGATAGGTATCCCCAAGTTTGTTCCTGAGGATTTGGAAGATAAATGGCATGAGGTGATCGGGATCTCGAACCGAAGTTCTTTTTTCCCAAAGGGTGCTCAATGTCTGTTGAACGACATCCTCCACTTCTTCCCTCTGTAATCTTTTTTGTGCGAGTCGGACAATTTTTTGCCGGATCGAACTGAAGGCATCGTCAAAAGAATCAAGATCACCTGTCTGCAGAAGGGCAAAGAGTTTTTCGATGGTTGTTCTTTGCTCTTTGTCCCTTGTTTCCAAAATCCCTGCTTTTTGCCGCCACAATCCTGACGGCCGCTTTTCAGTCTTCGATGGTGCAAATTATACATTTTCAATCAATCTTGTCAATTGGTTTGCAGACTTCAAAGTATCCCATTACTCACCGTTCATAAAAGGTAAGGGAGTTTTCTCTAGTAACTGGGTATCTTAAGTTCTATATCTTTGTCCTAATGAATAAGATCTCGAATTTCATATCGAATATGCCGCCCGAGGATCGGATTGCTCTATCAACTATCATTGTCTTTTTCTTGTTGAATTGAACTTCCTCACATATATAGTACCAGTCAGCGCAATATCCATCCCTATCACCTGACCCCATAGTATAATCAGTGCCATCAATTCCCATTCCGACTGTAGCTTTCCAAATGTCGATATTATCGTTGTTTTCTTGGACTCTTTCGAAATATCCATAATCATCGGCAAGATTCGAGTCGCCTGCGCTTCCTTCAATAATGCTATACTCAAACAGTTCAGATTCTACGCATGGCCATTGTGGAGCAGGCCCTTCAGTGCGAAAGTAAAATAATTGTAAGACTTGATTAGTCCACTGTTCTATGTCGGCCAAATCTTGATTAGCTGATGCTCTTGTTAGAAACATAAAATGTACCCAATTGTAAAACGGATGAGGATGTAACTCATTTTGCAGGAAATGAAACATACTGTAAGGGTCATCCTCTGGATGATTTCCAGGGTATATACAGCGCGGATATTGAGTGTAAGGATAAAACTCAGCGTAGTGAGACGGGAAATCAAAATCAATCTGCTCCTTCTCAAATATCTCAACATAGAAGGCTGTATAATATCTATTATCCACATGAGCACTTCCCCTTTTTAATTCAACCCGGACATTTACATTTGGATCTGAGTCACTAAAAGACCATCCATACCGGTCGACTTCAGAAATATAAGAGAGATCTCCAGTGCCTCTAATACTGCTGAATGATTCATCTAGTATGACAGCACTCCATACATAGTTATCTCGTGCTGGCGGTTTTGTTGGTTTCTTTGCAATCTTAACTTGGCCTTGAACAAAGTTAAGACCAACAAAAACAAAGGCAAATGCAAGAATGGCTACTAAACCAAAAAGTCTCAAAACACGAATTTTTTTCATAAAATCCTCCTTTTATTTAAGTTTTTCCTGCTTCTTAATTAACCTTATCGTTTTTGCACCTCCTCCTTTTTCATCCGTTGAAATCCTTCACTTATATTTATTGCAGCTAGAGCAAGATTCTTCCCGCCAAGAATTTTGCAGACTTAAATAAAGATTTTGGTAAGAAAAAATGGATAAGAGGGAAATCCGCAGAATAGGGAAGTCTGCTGATATATCCTTGGATCTAAATCCCTATATTTTTGTCCTTATGAATAAAATCTCATATTTGATATCCATATTACCAAACACAGAATTGACATAACCTGTTTGCGAATATGTCTTTTTCTTGTTAGCATTGGATGTCATACAAATGTCATACGAGTCCTCAACCCATGCATCATCTCCAATCCCTGGCCCATCTGTATAATCATAATCGGGATCTTTTTCCATTCCAACAACAACTTTCCACACATCTTCGCCATTTCTTTCGAAATATCCGTAGTCACCCTCTCCATGCCAGTCACCAAGCCAACTACCGCCAAATCGAATATTACTATATTCAAACACGTCATACTCTTCACATGGTACGCTGGCGGGCTGGTAAGGAACTGAACCTGAAATATTTGTGCTGAAGTCCAAATATCTATAATGATAATCATTCGGCCATCGTGTGAAATCTACTTCCTCTTGAATGGGTGACCTATCAGTATAAAACCGAAAAGATACTTTATCGTAGCTTGGATGTGGATGATGGGAATCTTGCATGAAATTGAACATGCTCCAAGGCTCTTTACTAAAAATATCCTCAGGGTATTTACATAGTGCATCTGGATTATCGTAAAGCTTTGCATAGATAGGTTTGACTTCAAAATCGACCTGGGCAGGGTAGAATATCTCGAAGGAAAAAACTGTTATATACAACTTCGAACGGCGAGAAAAACTAGTCTCAATCCTAACATTGACATTTGGGTCTGAGTCGCTAAAAGACCATCCCTTCTGCTTGGCTTCTGGAATAAAGGTAGATTCTCCAATGCCTTTAATACCTGAGGCTGGTCCATCAAGTATTACCACGCTCCATGTGTATTTTTGGTCTCCTGCATGTGGCGGCTTGCCTTTTTGGATTTTTACCTGGCCTTGAACCAAGTTAAAACCAATAAAAACAAAGGCAAATGCGAGGATGAACACCAATCCCAAAAGTTTCAAACCATGAAATTTTTTCATTAAGTCCTCCTTTTATTTAAGTTTTGCGGTTTCTTAATTATCCTTAATCCTATGGTTCCACCTCCTTTTTCATTTGCTACAATCCTTCACTTATGTTTATTGTTGCTACAGCGATTTTCTTCCCGTAAAAAAAAATTTCAGAATAAAAAAAGGATTTTCTCGAGATTAATAGAGAAGTGGAGTGACGTTTACGGAAAAAGCTCCAAGTTTTATAACTGCAAGTTATAAGACTTGCGAAAAGCTGGGATTTGCTAACTGCAGGTTATAAGCTTGCGACTTTGTAGATGATGGCTTCGCGGAAGCCGGTTATGATTCGGTAATGGCCGCTCAAGGCCTTATCTAAGGCATCGTTTCCTGTATCCATTTGTAATGGCCGGCTATGAAAGGAATGGATCTTCTGTTTGGTGGCAATGACGATGATGTTGTCTTTTCCGATCTGGTTAATGACTTCGGGACTGATCTGTTGATTTCCTCTTCCCAAAAGGAATCCCTGCCCGCCGATGGGTGTCAGGATCAATCTTGTCGGTTTCTCTTTGATTTTTTCCAGGATTTGGATTTCGTTCAGGTCTTTTCCCAATAGCTTCTTACGCCACACCAAGTCCACTCCCAGCAAGGAGTGATCTAGCCCAAGCCTCTGCATGATGGCACCTGTCGTCGTGCCCGGACCGATGAGATAATGAAATTCATTCGACATGTTTTCCACAACTTCTGCGGCAATAGCCTCCTGGCTGTATTTCTCATTCCCTGAGCTGCCGGCTTTTGTCCTCTGGAGAAAACGCTCGACATGGGGAATCCGAAGATACCCATACAATCGGGCGGAAACGATTTCTCGCCTCAGTTCTTCTTCGTCCACATCCATCACTTCAGCTTCCAGCGTTCTCTGGACTGATTTCTTTAGGAATAACGATGCCAGTTCTCCTGCCCTCACAGGATGGGAGGCAAAAACACCCGAGTGAATTTTTACCCCGGCGGGGATACCCAAACAAACCAGAGATGTTCCGACAGCACTGCATATGTCTCGCGCCGTTCCATCACCCCCGGCAAACAACAGCAGGTCCACATTTTTATCCAACATGGCCTGGGCTGCATGCACAGTGTCCTTTTCGGTCGTAACATCTCCCAAATCAGCCGTTATGACCTCAGTCATAAATCCATATTCCAGAGCAATGTCTTCCCCCATAGGGGAAGGGTAGGTGATTAGTACTATTTCATCCTTGAGTCGTAAAAGAGGCTTAAATGCCCCCTTCGCCCTTTCTGCCGCCCACGGTTGTGCACCGAGGGTGATCGCTTTTTCCAGGATTTCCCGTCCGTCGGTTCCTTTCAATCCGACACGCCCCCCCATACCCGCTATCGGGTTGATCAGAAATCCCAGCTTTTTCCTTTTCAAAGCTTTCTTCACTCTCCCTTTTTCTGCTTCTTCAGATAAGCCCGCCATGTAACGGCCCATTTTTTTGGGTCATCCAGCGGATCGGGATCGATTTTGTGCGACACGCTTTGGTAAGGTGCATTTTTCACCTTGTCGGGATCTTCATAGGCCTCATTGATTGTCTTCTCCAGACCGGCAAGGTACTCATCCAGTTCGGCTTTCGAATAGGACTCGGTCGGTTCGATGGAGAATGGTTGGGGCACGACCCAGGGATGATGGCTCGACCAGAGATGAAACCCAAAATCCACCATCCGGTTGGTGACATCCTCTGTACTT
>RCNB010001045.1_pt1 | contig 17747 bp, 16 predicted proteins | sample 2041321 | NCBI WGS metagenome assembly RCNB01 (sample SAMN09708232, study PRJNA481090) | Marine sediment metagenome, whole genome shotgun sequencing project. | reverse complement strand
ATAGATGTCCAAATCTTCGATTTAGCAAAATTAGATAATGATGCCTGTTGTTATGAACTACCTAGCGATATGCCCGATGACCAAAAACCTGTTATCTTTGTAATGGATTATGCCTTTGGTGAGCAGGCTTATGAAACTATTGATGAGTTATTGAAGCCTTTTAGTCAGCGAAAAAAAGAAGCGGTATATTTGAAAATCGCTTCTATTTCGATAATGGGAAAGGCTGGAATCTTAGAGGGTGGAAAAGGAGACCTAATGATTCCTTCCGCACATATATTTGAAGGTACGGCTGACAACTATCCCTTTAAAAATGAATTGTGTGCTGAGGATTTTGCAGGGCATGAACTAAAAGTATTCGAAGGAACTATGGTGACAGTGTTAGGAACCTCTTTGCAGAACAAAGACATTTTGAAATTCTTTCACCAATCCACATGGAATGTAATCGGATTGGAGATGGAGGGAGTGCACTATCAAAAAGCCATTCAATCTGCTTCAAAAATAAGAAAGAGCATACGTGAAGATGTTAAAGTGCGATATGCATACTATGCCTCTGACAATCCTTTGAAAACAGGAAGCACTTTGGCCTCTGGAGGATTGGGTACAACGGGTGTAAAACCAACCTATTTGATAACCGACAAGATTCTAACACAATTATTCAATTCATAAAATATGGCAGATCAGATACCACCAAACAACCCTAGCGCATCGGACGAAATAGATTTGGGGCAACTCATGGAATTGATTAAAAGAGGAATTAAAAGCTTCGGCAATTTCTTTCTTAGGATTTTTATCTATTTAAGAAGGAATGCCTTGATATTGGCCGGCCTCGTTGTGATCGGTTTAGCATTAAGTTTCGGACTTAACCAGATTATCTCAAAGAAGCTAAAGACCGATGTCATGGTAAGGCCGAATTTCGAGAGCAAGAATTATTTGTATGATGTAGTTGATGAATTGGCAGCCAACATAAAATCCCGGAATGAAAGGTTTTTGCAAGAAATGGACATCTCGGCAGTGGATTTGGAAGGCTTCAAAATAGAAGTAGTTGCGATAGAGGAGGAAGAGGTAAAAACCGAGGAAGTGGTATTGAATGAAATGAAATATTTGGAAGTGCTTCAAAATTTCAAAGATGAAAGTTTTGTCATCGACATTTTGCGTTCTGAACTTTCTGAGAAAAGTGTTATTGACCATAAAATCACTTTCACCTACAAAGACCCAACAAAAGGGCCGGCTATTGTAGAAAAGTTGATGACTTATATAAATACCAATGAGTATTTTAACGGCTTAAAGGCCGTTTATGAGGAGAATGCTACATCGAGAATAGAGAAAAATATCCTTGGGGTAGAACAAATTGACCAATTGGTGGAAAATTACTCTAAAGCCTTATTAGCTGAAAAACAAAAATCGGGTTCGGGTGTAGTATATATGGAGAAGGAAAACACCCTAAATGTACCTTCTTTATTAGAACAGAAGAACGTACTGTTAAAAGAAATCGAGGACAAAAGGTTTGAATTGATACAGCAAACAGGGGTACTAAGCATCTTAAACTTTGGCAAGACCCATGAAGTAAGTGAATCTTTTTTCAATCAAACCTATTTCTTAATACCAACAATTTTGGTCTTTGGTTTTATATTACTATCCTTCTTTAAATACTTAGAACAAAAGGCAAAAGAAATCGAATAAATGGGCATGGAACCTAAAAAGAGAACACTTTTGGTTACTGGGGGCGCAGGCTTTATAGGCAGTAATTTCATTCCATATTTTTTAAAAAACCACCCCACTGACTTTATTATCAACCTTGACAAATTAACCTATGCTGGCAATTTGGCCAATTTAATTGATGTTGTCGACAACAAGCGATATCATTTTATAGAAGGGGATATATGTGATAAAAACCTTGTAGAACAACTATTTAAGGAATTTAAAATTGACGGGTTAATTCATTTTGCAGCGGAATCTCATGTGGACAATTCCATCGAAAAACCCGATAGCTTTATTAAAACGAATATAGAGGGTACTTTTACGCTGCTTGAGGCCGCAAGAAAATATTGGATGCAGGGTCCAAATCAAACAAAAGAGGGCTATGAACGGGCTAGATTCCATCATATTTCAACCGATGAGGTCTATGGAAGTTTAGGTCCGGAAGGATTTTTTACTGAAGACACCGCCTATGCACCTAACAGTCCATATAGTGCTTCAAAAGCATCATCTGACTTTTTGGTACGCAGTTATTTTCATACCTATGGTCTTAATGTGGTTACAAGCAATTGTTCCAACAATTACGGACCCAAACAACATGATGAGAAATTAATTCCTACAATCATCCGAAAGGCTTTGGGCGGAGAAAACATTCCAATCTACGGCGATGGAACCAACATACGTGATTGGCTTTTCGTTGTAGACCATTGCCAAGGAATCGAACTAGTTTTCAAGGAAGGTAAAACAGGCGAAACCTACGTGATAGGCGGGAACAATGAACACAATAACCTTTACATTGCAGAAAGAATATGTAGCTTGTTAGATGCAAAGTATCCAAAAGCAAACGGGAGTTACTCCGCTCAAATCAATTTCGTAAAAGACAGACCAGGCCATGACCAGAGATATGCTATAAATGCCTCTAAAATTAAAACCCAATTAAACTGGATGCCTAACGAAAGCTTTGATTCGGGGCTTGAGAAAACAATCGGGTGGTACGCAAATAAATATCAAATTAAAAATGTCAAGTAGGCAGTACCAGTCCGCAGTATGCAATATTTATAGTAACGTGTTGAGAGGTTTTAACAAGGCATCAACGCTTTTGAATTTAATTTAAAGAAATTATGAAGGGAATCATCTTGGCAGGGGGCTCTGGCACACGTTTGCATCCAATTACCTTAGCGGTAAGTAAGCAACTAATGCCTATTTATGACAAGCCGATGATTTACTATCCATTGGCAACTTTAATGTCTGCGGGTATTCAAGACATCCTTTTCATTACCACACCTCAAGACGCACCGCTATTCCAGAAACTATTGGCTGACGGGTCACAATTGGGCTGTAATTTTGAGTTCGCAGTTCAAGCAAACCCGAATGGATTGGCCGAGGCTTTTATTATTGGAGAAGCGTTTATTGGTGAAGACAAAGTTGCGCTGATATTAGGGGATAATATCTTTTATGGATCAGGACTTTCAAAACTGCTTCAGACCAACAGCGAACCTATTGGCGGAATTATTTATGGATATCATGTTCAGGACCCCGAGCGCTATGGGGTGGTTGAATTTGATGCTTCAGGCAAAGCGATTTCTATAGAAGAGAAACCAGAAGATCCAAAGTCGAACTATGCCGTTCCAGGTATATACTTTTATGACAATGAGGTGATTGAAATCGCCAAGAACATAAAACCTAGTAAAAGAGGCGAGTTAGAGATTACTGATGTCAACAAAGTTTACCTAGAAAAGGGAATGTTGCAGGTCAGTATTTTGGATCGTGGTACGGCTTGGTTAGATACGGGTACCTTTGGTTCTTTGATGCAGGCCTCGCAATTGGTCGAAGTCATACAGGAACGACAAGGACTAAAGGTGGGCGCTATCGAAGAAGTAGCATACACCATGGGGTATATAGACAAAAGTCAGTTACATCGTTTGGCCAAACCCCTGTTAAAAAGCGGTTATGGTAAATATTTAATGTTATTAAAGTAAATACTTCGTGTGATAGTAACTGAAACTAATTTAAAGGGATGTTTTATTATTGAACCCAAATTTTTTTTTGATGAAAGAGGCTTGTTTTTCGAGTCTTTTCAAAAAGAAAAATTGGAGGAGGCCCTAGGGTTAGCTTTGAATTTCGTGCAGGACAATCAATCGATTTCAAAACAAGGGGTTTTAAGGGGGCTGCATTTTCAAGATGGCGAACATGCGCAGGCCAAGTTAGTGCAAGTGATTAAAGGTGAAGTCTTGGATGTAATTGTTGATTTACGCAAGGAAAGTCCGACTTTTGGCCAGCATATGACTATTGAACTTTCCGATACCAACAAAAAATTAATTTTTATACCAAAAGGTATAGCGCATGGCTTTGTCGTACGGAGCACAGAGGCCATCTTTGCCTACAAGTGCGATGCCTATTACAATCAACGCTCTGAAAGCGGACTAATTTACAACGACAAAACACTTAATATTGACTGGGAATATCCTATGGAAAGTATCATTCTCTCTGAAAAAGATGCCGAACTACCCACGTTTAAAGAATTGTATTCATGAGGCGTGTTTTGGTTACAGGTGCCAATGGCCAATTGGGAAAATGCATTCAAAAAATAGCCAAAGATTTTTCGACTTTGGCTTTTGAATTCCATAATTCCGAAACACTTGACATTACAGATTCCAAAAATATTGTAGAAATTTTTTCCAAAGGGAATTTTGATTATTGTATCAATTGTGCGGCCTATACCAATGTCGAACAGTCAGAGAAAACACCAGAACCTGCATATGAGGTCAATGCAGAAGGTGTGCGAAAACTCGCTGAAAAGTGTTTAGAACAGAAAGTTGTATTAATTCACGTTTCTACAGATTACGTATTTGATGGCACAAAGGAAACCGGGTATTTACCAGATGACAAGACCAATCCGACCAATACATACGGAAAATCAAAATTGAAAGGAGAAGTATATATCCAAGAGCTACTGGAGCATTATTTCATTGTGAGAACCTCTTGGTTATACTCCGAATTTGGAAATAATTTTTATAAGACGGTTCTTCGAAAAGCGAAAGCTGGTGAAGACTTACAAATAACAGACGAACAAACGGGCTGCCCTACAGATGCTAACAATTTGGCAGCCTATGTATTAGATTTGATAAAGCAGCGTGCTACCAATTACGGTATCCAGCATTTTACAGATGGAAAGGCCATGACTTGGTATGGTTTTGCCAAACGGATCCTGGAGGAAAAAGAACTAGATGTGAAAGTTGTGCCTAAAAATTACCCTAGCTTGGCAAAAAGACCAAAACATGCTGTTTTAAAAGAGAGAAGATAGTGGTAATAGTATAAACATCAGGAACCCAAAGTATGCCCTTTAATTCTATTCCATTCCTGATATTCATCCTACTCTTCTTTCTAATTTGGCCTTGGGTACGCGGCAAGCAAAACCTCAGATACGTTTTCATTGTTGCTAGTTCTTTTGTCTTCTATGGATGGTGGGACTGGCGTTTTCTTTTTTTGATTCTCTTTAGTGGAGTAGTCGACTTTTACGCTGCACAACTTATTTATAAAAAGCGCAATAGAGCGAAACTGTATTTTGTGCTATCCATCTTGGTCAATTTAGCCAGTTTGGGTGTATTTAAGTATAGTAGTTTTTTAGCAGAACAACTAGAGAATTTATTGGCTCTTTTCTCGGTGAGCGTTCATCTTAAAGAGCAATTGCCCCCGTTTACTTTGATTCTTCCCGTTGGCATTAGCTTTTACACCTTTCAATCGATGAGCTATACCATTGATGTTTATAGGGGAAGACTAGAACCCACAAGGAATATAGCGCATTTCTTTGCGTATTTGGTCATGTTTCCGCAGTTAGTTGCAGGACCAATTATTAGGGCAAAGGATTTTTTGATTCAACTTCAGGCAAACCGTAAAATTTCCAAACTTGAATTTTGGAATGGAATTAAGTTAATCGTTATCGGATATTTCCAAAAAGCCGTGTTGGCTGATAATCTTGGGGTTATGGTAAACACAGCCTTTGAAGGAGTTGATACAGGTGCTGGGTTATACTGGTGGATAGTAATGATTTGTTTTTCTTTTCAGATTTATTTTGATTTTAATGGCTATAGTCAAATTGCTAGAGGATTAGCAAAACTTATGGGGTACCATTTCAAAATGAACTTTAACCACCCCTATTTGGCAACATCGTTACGCGACTTTTGGAGCCGTTGGCATATTTCATTATCAACCTGGTTTCGAGATTATATTTACATTCCTTTAGGCGGTTCTAAAAAAGGAAAACTAAGAGCTCATATCAATGTTTGGATTACAATGTTTCTTTCTGGTTTATGGCATGGGGCAGCATTTAATTTTGTGCTCTGGGGAGTTTATCATGGACTGATCTTAAGCGTCGAAAGGTTGATTAAGAAAAGGATAAAAGGATTTGGCAAAGTCCAAACTATAGGTTGGATTTTAACTATGGTTCAGGTACTAATCGGTTGGGTCTTTTTCAGAAGTACTTCTTTGGAGCAAATTTCTAACATTACTTCGGGAATGTTTACACTAGATTTTGGTCTTGAATTTTTATGGAAAAACGAAAACGTCATGGTATTTTTGTTGTTGGCGTTGACTTATGAGCTTGCCTACTATTTGGCAAAAACACAAAACCAATTGAGAAAATTTAAAGACAAGCCTTATATAGAAGCATTGGGTTATGCGGCATTAATCATATTGATTGTGTTTTTTAGAGGCCCGGAAACGGAGTTTATATATTTTCAATTTTAAAAATGAAAACAAGATTGTCATACAGGTTTTTTTTGATGTTGGCATCTGCCATTTTGGGCATTTGGCTGGTTGGTTATTGGCGCCCAGAACCGATAAGTTCTTCAATTCAAAAAGATAAATTTTGGGTAACCAAAGTGCATTCCAAAAAAACCTACGATGTTATTGTCACAGGTGACTCTCGAGTATATCGCGGTATTGACCCAAGTTCAATATCCAAAGCGTTAAATGGAATCGACGTATTAAATTTTGGATTTAGTTCAGGCGGGCATAATCCGTTTATTTTTAGTGAGATTGAAAAAAGACTAGACGAAACATCAAAACACAAAATGATAGTTTTGAGCTTGACCCCATTTTCATTGACTAGTAAAGCCCAAAATAACGCTCACTTCATACAAGAAAACGAAAGAGATCGAAAAGAGGTTTTATTAAGACGATACGTGAACCCAGCTTTAAGTTTTTTTGACCCAATCAAGCCTACCGATATTATGTACGCCAATGACACAAAGCAAGGGTATTATGAGAGGTTTAGAAGTCATGGTTGGGTAGAATCAAGAAAGATTCCGTACAATAACAAAGCAGCCCTTAAAAGCTATGCAAAAAACTTCGAAAACAATAGAATAGATAATGATGTAGTTCAACAAGTACTGTCTCAAGTCAAAGGTTGGACTGGCCAAGGCATCCAAGTGTTCGCAGTTAGAATGCCAACAACTAAAGAAATGGAAATTCTTGAAAATGAATTGAGTGGCTATTCAGAAGAAGAGTTGAAAAAAGAATTTGAAAAGGCAGGCGGATATTGGATAGATTATGAAAACAGATACAGATATACGTCTTACGATGGAAGTCATTTAGACGCTGAAGCCGCTAAATATTTTTCCGCTTATTTAGGAACAGAACTTTCAAAGTGGCTAGATTAGCCGCTTTCTATTAGCCATGAATTAGTTGGGGGATATGGTTATGGAAAATAATTATAGTAATTTTGATTTCTAAACGCTTGACACTTCACGCTTGATATGAAGGAAAATACTTTTTTTGCGCACGAAACGGCAGTAATTGATAAGGGTTGTACCATTGGTTCTGGAACCAAAATATGGCATTTTTCCCATATTATGCCCAATTGTATTTTGGGGGAGAAGTGTAATATCGGTCAGAACGTAGTCGTGTCGCCTAAGGTGGTTTTGGGCGATAATGTTAAGGTGCAAAACAATGTGTCGATTTATACAGGTGTCATTTGTGAAGACGATGTCTTTTTAGGCCCTAGCATGGTTTTTACCAATATCACCAACCCTAGAAGCGCTGTCATACGTCGCGAAAGTTATGTAGAAACTTTGGTCGAAAAAGGCGCTTCCATTGGAGCAAATGCTACTATTATTTGCGGAAATAGAATTGGCAAATACGCCTTGATAGGTGCCGGAGCAGTGGTAACTAAAGAAGTGCCACCTTACGCCCTTTTAGTGGGCAACCCTGCAAAGCAAATGGGTTGGGTCAGTGAGTATGGCCATCGACTGAAATTCGACGCTAAGGGAATGGCAACATGTCATGAAAGTAACCAAGAGTACAGCCTTTCAGATAAGAAAGTAGAACGAACCAAATAAGAATAAATAACCCATACCAATGAAAAACTTCGCACTTATAGGAGCCGCTGGCTATATCGCTCCAAGGCATATGAAGGCCATCAAAGACACCAATAATAATTTGCTCGCAGCCTTTGACAAGGGCGATAGTGTTGGGGTAATCGATTCCTATTTTCCGAATGCCGATTTTTTTGTGGAATTTGAACGTTTTGATCGTCACATCGAAAAGTTAAAATATGAGCAAGACCTGTTCTTGGATTATGTCAGTATCTGCTCGCCCAATTATCTACATGACGCTCATATACGTTTCGCCTTACGTTCTGGGGCAAATGCAATTTGCGAAAAGCCTTTGGTATTGAATCCATGGAATGTCGACAAGTTGAAAAAAGTGGAGGAAAGTCAGGGTAAGAAAATTTACAATATTCTCCAATTGCGAGTGCATCCAAGTATTATTGCCTTAAAGGAAAAAGTTAAGAATGCAAATAAGGACACCAAGTTCGAAGTAGACCTTACCTACCTTACCTCTAGAGGACATTGGTATTATACTTCTTGGAAAGGCAATCATGACAAATCTGGCGGAATCGCAACGAATATTGGGGTCCATTTTTACGATATGCTTTCCTGGATTTTTGGCGATGTTCAAGAAAACATTGTTCATGTACATGAAAGAGATCGCGCTGCAGGATATCTAGAGTTCGAAAATGCCAGGGTAAAGTGGTTTCTTTCGATTAATTCAGACTATCTGCCGAAAGAAATTATAGAAAAAGGGCAAACGACTTTCCGTTCGATTACTATTGACGGCGAGGAATTGGAATTTAGTGGCGGCTTTAAAGATTTACATACAATGGTGTACCAAGATATTTTGAATGGAAAGGGGTATGGCCTGGAAGCGGCAAGAACTGCGATTGAAATCGTTCACGATATTAGAAATTCTACTCCTGTTGGGTTGAAGGGGGAATACCACTCCTTTCTTCATTAAGGTTTTCGAAAACCTGAAATGCTTTATACAAATAACATTTAAGTATAATCCAAGATTAATTTGTTTTCAAAAATCTGGTCAAAGTTTTCAAAGTCTGAGTTTTCAAGAAATGTCTCGTCCCAAATATTGGGTACGGGTATGGCCCAAGCCTTGCCTTTTTTGGCGACTCCGCTATTGACCCGCTTGTATACCGAAGAAGATTGGGCGGTCTACACTTCATTTTTTGCTGTTGCCAGTATTTTTGCCGAAGCCATAGGAGGTAAATATCACTTAGCAATTGTTCTCCCTAAGGCAGAAGAAACTGCCCGTAAACTATTTGCGCTTAGTGTCTACCTTACGCTAGCCTATGCCTTGGCTATAGCCTTGATTTTACCTTTTTTCCATCGTTTTTTTCCTGAGACCCTGAATAAGGTTTTATTCTATGTTCCCTTGTACGTCTTGTTCTTTGGTATTTGGACGGCTTTTATCAATGTATCCATTCGTCATAAGACCTTCACGACCAATGCAGTTGCAAAAGTGTTACAGGCCATTGGTTACATTGTTGCTGCTATTGGTTTAGGTTTTAGTAAAGTAATTACATTTGGTCTGGTAATCGCTAAAATTGTCGGTACAATAGTTTCTTGGGTGTTCTTATCTCGAAAATCTCCTATAAAATTTGAGCTTCTACCTTTCAAATCGCTAAAAGAAGTAGCCCAAACCTATATAGATTATCCGAAATACGGTATTTGGCCCTCGTTTTTGAATACCACTTCGCTACAGGCCATGGTATTGATACTGACTCAGTTTTATACAACTAAAGACTTAGGCTATTTCGGACTCACTTTTACGGTTTTAAGTGCCCCTTTAGCACTCATTGGAGCTTCTTATAAAGATGTATTCTATCAAAAAATTGCGACTTTGATGAACGAGAGTCGTTACAAAGAGGCTCTTGTTTTCTTTAAAAAATCCGCTTTGGCATTGCTGGTGATGGGTATTCCGATCTGTCTCATTCTATACTTTTTTGGTGAGCCGCTGTTTGGTTTTGTTTTTGGTGACAAATGGAGTACATCAGGAGTTTTCGCTTCTATATTGGCCTTCAGTTTTGTGGCGAAATTGGTGGTTAGCCCCTTGTCTTCGATATTCAATGCTACCAATACGCTCCGTATCGCTTCTAAATGGCAAGTATTGTATTTTATTTCGACTTTTGTAACACTTGGCTATTGCGCTATTCATCTGAAATTAGAGGTTATAAAACTTATGTGGGTATATGTTGTTCATGAAATCATTCTATATGCGTTGTATTTTGTACTTCAAATAAAGACCGTGTATGATTATCGTCAAAATTCTAACCAATCCAATCTGAACCTCTAAAACCATGGTATTGAAACCAGAAAGTATACGCAATAATCTTCATTATTATGGAGCCTTGCTATATGCTTTTTCGATTCCTTTCCATCAAAAATTAACTACTATAGCCATAGTGATATGGGTTTTCTTATCAATTGTATCTTACAAAAAGGGAAATGAGGTCAAAAATAAATTTCTCTGGTTACTCCCATTATTTTATGCCTCTTACACCATAGGGTTTTTAAATTCCGCCATTCCGGAATATGGATTTTTAGAGAGTAAATTATCTTTAATCGCCTTTCCCTTGCTTTTCTTTCTTCACAATTATTCATCTCAACAACGAAATGGTATGATGCGGGCTTTAGTTGTCGGTCTTATGGCGGCAGGTCTGGTGTGTCTTCTAGTAGCGATGTATAGTTCGATTTCAATCGAAAACGAGACTTTTACTTTTCAAGCGAGTGTATTAAAAGGAAAAGAGTTTATTGAATCCATAATGTATGGAGGTAACTACTTCTTTGGGCGGTACTTCTCCATATTTCATCAAACAGTATATTTCGCCCTATACTTAAGTATTGGTATCGCAATACTTTTGTTTCGACCTAACATGTTTAAACCGCTTATGCGCGCAGTCTTGATTTTATTTTTTTTAGCGTTGCTCTTTCTTATTTCGAACAAAGCTTCATTTATCGCGCTTGCTATGGTTTTATTGACGTTACTATTTTTTTCAACATACAGTGTTAAACAAAAGGCTTGGGGTTTGGCTGCTAGTTTGGCGGTATTGGCACTTTTTGTGTTTGGAAATCCCAGAGCGAAAGAAACAATATATAAGGCTTTTGATAATGGCATCACTATAGATAAAAACGAGCGTTATGGATTTGGAACACGTCTTTTAAGTTGGGATGCAGCACTTACTTTAATACAACAAAAGCCAATTTTGGGATATGGACATGCAACTACGCAAAAAGCGTTAAACACATATTATCAAGACAAGAACTATACCTTTGCATTAAAGGAAAGTTATAACGCACATAATCTATGGTTGCAATCTTGGTTAGAGAACGGAATAATAGCGGTAATAATACTTATAGGTATTTTTTGTGCCTTTTTCTTCAAAAGCAATAGTTCTCCAATGGCGCTATCGTTCTTTTTAATACTAATGGTAAACTCAATTTTTGAAGGAATGTTCAATCGTTTTTCAGGTATTTCGGTTATAGCATTTGTTTTCTGTTTCATAATTACAAATCAAAAGAAGGGAGGATTAAAGGATGAAGCTTAAGTTCAATATCCCGCATTACTTTGTGCTATACTTTTTTCTTTTGTTGGGTTTGTTCCACTATAAAATCAAGGGTTATCCGTATTGGGAGTATGTAGGGTATTTGCAAAATCAAAGTTTTGATTTTCAACTATCACGTTTTCTTTTATCGTTGCTTCTTTTTTCAATAAACCTGATTCTGCTCAGTAGTCTAAAGAAAACGAAAATGCTATTTATCGTTTTATCTATTTTCTTTGCCTTGATAACAATTCCCTCATTAATTGCATTCACCACTGGAAGTAATTATCCGAACAAATTATTGTTTTATCATCAATTCTCTTTCCTAATCCTATTTGGTTTTTCAAAGATTAAATGGAATTTGGCCAACATTCCAACCATTAATAAAAAAGAGTCTTTGTATCTGCTGTTGTTTCTAACAACAATTGGGATTATTCCTTACATAATTGTCTATGGCCCCCATATCAATTTAAAAAATCTCTTGTTGATGGATGTCTATGACACACGATTTAAAATGAAGGCCCTTACCAACCCATATTTTGGATATACCTATTCGGTATTCACAAAAATTATTATTCCCCTTATAATTGTTTTTAGTCTAGAACTCAAAAAAAAAATTTGGGTCTTAGTAGGCATACTTTATCTAATTTTATTTTATCTATTCGGGGCTCATAAATCTGTATATGTGGGTCTTTTCGTAGTGTTTATTTTCTATAAATTCAGTTATAAAAAATCAGTCCAATTCATTGTCAAATACTCTTGTTTCCTAATTGTACTTTTTACGATTTTCGCGTATTTTGGATGGGACTACCCTTGGATTCTTTCTTTTAGGAGGGTTCATTTTTCATCAGCGCTGTTAGATATCTGTTATCTTGATTTTTTTAAGGACAATTATTTATATTGGTCAGAATCGGTTTTAAAAAGTTTTCTGGATTATCCTTATGATGTTCAGGCAACCCATTTAATTGGTGACGTTTATTTTAGACGGCCTGATATGTCCGCCAATAATGGCTTTATTTCAGATGGCTTTATGAATTTTGGCAGTATGGGTGTTTTCATCAACATCATAATTGTCAGTGGATATTTTTCGATTTTAAATAGTCTAAATATTCCTTCTAAGTATTTTGGCCTATATTTAGTGACGATGTTCTCATTTTTAAGCTCACCCGTTAGTACTGTATTTCTGACTCATGGCGGACTGGCGTTGTTGTTGGCCTCAATTTTTTTGTTGAATAAAAAAAATCCCGCAACATAATTTCCAGTAGATGCTTACAATTTCACCAATATGACAAAAATTTGCCACTTAAGTTCCGTACACTTTCGATATGATACCCGTGTTTTGCTCAAGGAGTGTATTTCACTTTATAAGAATGGTTATGAAGTACACTTGATTGTTGCCGATGGCAAGGGATATGAAAATTTTGAAGGTGTTCATATTCATGATGTTGGCGAACCAAAAAGCAGGTTAAACCGGTTTTTTAAAACTACAAAGGCGGTCTATGAAAAAGGGTTGGAGCTGGATGCCGATATTTATCATTTTCATGACTCAGAACTAATTTCAAAAGGGCTTAAATTAGTTAAAAAGGGCAAGAAAGTAATTTTTGATACTCATGAAGACTTGCCAAGAGAAATTATGAGCAAGCACTATATTGCCTATTTTCTTCGTAAACCCTTAGCGGTTTTAGTAGAATGGTATGAAGATTTTGCCGCTAAAAAGTTTGATTTCGTCATTACTGCTACCCCTCATATTCAAAAACGTTTCGCCAAATTGAACAATGCCTCTATGGATGTTAACAATTATCCTTTATTGAGTGAATTGAATACGGAACCCATTGACTGGGCGAGCAAAAAGAACGACGTATGTTACATAGGTAACATTACCCAGATTAGGGGGCTTGAACAAGTTATTGATGCCATGGAGCCCTTGAAAGAAGTACGTCTGAACCTAGCGGGCACTTTTTCCCCACAGTCTTTCAAAGAAAATCTAGAACGTAGAGAGGGCTGGGAGAAAACCAATTTTCTTGGTCAAATTAATCGCGATGAAGTGAAGCGGGTGCTTCGAGAATCTCAAGTAGGTATTGTCACTTTTTTACCATCCGGCAATCATACGCACTCGCAGCCTAACAAGTTGTTTGAATATATGGCACAAGGGATACCTTTAGTAGCCTCTAATTTTGATTTATGGAAGGTAATTATTGAAAAGGTAGACTGTGGTATATGCATTGATCCCAGCGACCCTAAGGCGATTACTGAAGCCATACAAGTATTACTCGGCGATAAAGTCAAAGCAAAGCAAATGGGAGAGAACGGCAGAGATGCTGTGCTCACAACCTATAATTGGGAGTCAGAAGAAAAGAAATTGATTCAAATATATCAAGAGTTGCAAAATAACTAGCTTCGAGTTCGAAATATAGAAATACAATACCGTAAAGAAATATGAAAATAATTACTATAGTTGGAGCAAGACCCCAATTTGTAAAGGCGGCCGTAGTAAGTAGAGCCATAGAGGAACATAATTCAAAAAATACTGACCAAAGTATACAAGAACTGATCGTACATACCGGTCAGCATTTTGACGAGAACATGAGCGAGGTGTTTTTTGAACAAATGAACATTCCGAAGCCCCACTACAATCTTGAAATCAACAGTCTTTCGCATGGTGCGATGACCGGCAGAATGTTGGAGAAAATTGAAGAAGTCTTGCTTGAAGAAAAACCAGACTGGGTATTGGTATATGGTGACACCAACTCTACCATTGCGGGTGCATTGGCGGCGAAAAAACTACATATTAAAGTAGCACATGTTGAAGCAGGCCTTCGTTCTTTTAACATGAGAATGCCTGAAGAAATCAACCGCATTCTCACTGATAGAATCAGCGATATTCTATTTTGCCCTACACAGACTGCAATTGATAATTTGAAAAATGAAGGATATGATGCCCTAGATATCAAACAAGTACAATGCGGTGATGTGATGTATGATGCCGCACTTTTTTACACAGAAAGAAATAATCGTCCAGAAAATGTAAACGGTGATATTCCTTTTGTACTGTCAACAATTCACCGTCAAGAAAATACTGATGACAAAGAAAAATTGACTTCAATTTTTGAGGCCTTAAAAGAAATTGCACAAGAGCGGAAAGTGATATTGCCTTTGCATCCAAGAACCATTAAAAAACTAAATGGGTTTGGTATTACTCCTGATGAAAACATTCAGATTTTGGAGCCAGTGGGTTATTTTGAAATGATTTGGTTACTGGCTAACTGTAATTGTGTGATTACCGATAGCGGAGGACTCCAAAAAGAGGCTTTTTTCTTTGAAAAGCCATGTATCACCGTTCGCGAGGAAACCGAGTGGGTAGAACTCATTCACAATAAAGTGAATTTCTTGACCGGATCGGACAAAGCGAAGATTATTGAAGCCTATCAACATGTCAATGAAGTGACCATTGATTTTAGTATGAACCTATACGGTTCGGGTAATACTGGCAATTTAATCGTAGCGGAGTTGAACAATTATTAATATGATTACTTTTTCTTCTGGCGTATATCATCGGTGGAAATCAACCCTAGCCGCACCAAATCATTATATAGAATTTTATTAAATTCAACTTTCCCTTTCTTGTTGAGATGATCCGAATTCTTAAATAGCTCTGGTTTAGAAGAGAACCTTGAATCAAATCCATAATTGATATAGGGTAGGTTAAATTGCTCGATCAGTTGGTGCACGTATTGCTCGTAATTTTCTGCCAACCAATCAGAACCAAATCTTTCGGCATATTCTTTGTAATAGGGAGCGGTAATCAAAACAGGTCGAAAGCCAGATTGCTTCGCATCTTCGATAAGGTTTTTTAGATAGCCGATATTTCGTTCAGGGCTCGTAAAGGAACCGATTTTTTTATGGTGCACCACACGTTTGATGGCGAAGTCCTTCAACATTTTTGCTTGGGCTATGGTATCAAATACAACCACTTTCTTTTTCTTCTTTTTTGTGCTTGCTTTCTTCTTACTTGGTTTCTTTTTCGCTTGTGCTTTCTCTTTTTCAGGAATGAGATTCCTGAAGTTCTTTTGAATTTGATTTACCCGCAGACTGGCATCTCTTTTCGCAGAGTAGTCATAAATAGAACCGCTCGGCAGGTATTCGTAAAACTCGTTTACAAATGATTTGTCAGCCCCCTTATCTGCCCTGTTCTCATCTAGACCAAAGGCGAAATAAGAAACCGGAATTAGTATGATGGCGCTATCGGCCAAATGCTGCTTTACAAATTTGTAATGCTGTAAGTCATAATAAAGGGTATTACCTGCCCTGTGTAAAGATTTTCCGTTGATGGAAAGACCCGAGAGGATAATGTTGCCGCCGTGGGACGTACCCAGATTGATAATATCCAACTTTTTGTCGATACCTAAGATTTGCTTGACCCGAGGAGACGCATCCAAATTCGTCAAATAATTGGCCGATAGAGCAACCAACATAAAAAGCAAGACCATTTCCAATACGAATTTTTTCATGCTTTAGAATTGAAAATAAATAAATTCTTGCTCCGTATTAGACATATAAAGAATGGTAACAATGATGAGAAGAAAAGAGATGCCAACTTTTACAAATGATGATTTTATGGTATTTAAACCATCCAATGCGTAAAGTCCGTCTCTGCCAAACCACTCAATACTCATAAAAATGGCGATTAACGACATAATTTCCCAAGGAAGTATCTCCGGCCTAGTAAATAATGAAAATGAAAAGATTTCAGTGATGTAATCTAGGGCATGGCTTATATTATCCGCTCTAAAAAATACCCAAGCCAGTATGGTCAAGATAAAAGTAAGTAAGATTCTGCCTCCTTCTTTCAAGGAAGGAAAAGAATATTTGGTGTTGATCGGGCCGATGTAAACACGATTCTTCTTTCTCAGCAAGAGCGGCAAAAAATAGAGGGCATTGAGAGCCCCCCAAGCTATAAAAGTCCAATTGGCGCCATGCCAAAAACCACTTACAATAAATATGGCAAAAGTGTTTCTAACTTTCATCCAGGTTCCGCCTCGACTCCCTCCTAGAGGGATATAAAGATAATCTCGAAACCAGGTTGATAATGAGATGTGCCATCTTCTCCAAAATTCGGAAATGTCCCTTGAAAAATAGGGAAACGCGAAGTTTTGTTTCAGGTTAAATCCAAATAATCGCGAGGTTCCTATGGCTATATCTGAGTAACCCGAAAAATCCCCGTAAATCTGAAAAGTGAAAAACAAGGCGCCTAAAAAAAGTGTACTTCCATTGAAATCAGCCGAATTATTAAAAATTTGATTCGCATATTCCGCACAGTTGTCTGCAATGACCATTTTCTTAAATAGCCCCCAAAGAATTTGCCGAACGCCATCTGCAGCTTTGGCGTAATCAAATGTTCTTTTTTTGTAAAATTGAGGCAGTAAATCCGCGGCCCTTTCAATGGGGCCAGCAACCAATTGAGGAAAGAAACTTACGAATGCCGAGAAAGCAACAATATCTTTAGTGGGCTCAAGCTTTCTTTTATAAACATCAATGGTATAACTGAGGGTCTGAAAAGTATAAAAACTTATTCCAACAGGTAGAATAATGTTTAAGGAGTTGGCTTGAATTTCGGTGCCAAAGAATGTAAATGCAGTCACGAAATTGTCAAGAAAAAAATTGTAGTATTTGAAAAATCCAAGAAACCCAAGATTGACTAAAATGCTGGTCCAAAGCAACACACGCCTTTTAGCATCATTTTCTTGTCTAGAAAGCGCAATGCCGACGCTGTAGTCCACTAGGGTACTGAACATAATAAGGCTAAGAAACCGCCAATCCCACCAACCATAAAAAAAATAGCTGGCCAGAACAATTAGTAGATTCTGTACTCTTAAATTTCTATTTGTAATAAACCAATAGAGTATGAATACGACAGGAAGGAATATGGCAAAATCGAGAGAATTAAACAGCATAATTTTGTTTCAGGGCTTCAAAATGACACTGGTGCTATAGGTGGTACAATCATGAATAAAAGTTGGCGTATACCACGAATTTAATAAAATACCAGGAATATATGCGAAAATCGGGGTTTTGAAAGTGCTTTTCGCATGGCTGTTTAGTCTTTCAAATGGAACTTTATTTCATTGAGTGCTTCTTTTTCGTCACCCCACCCATCTACCGA
>RCNB010001044.1_pt1 | contig 17749 bp, 13 predicted proteins | sample 2041321 | NCBI WGS metagenome assembly RCNB01 (sample SAMN09708232, study PRJNA481090) | Marine sediment metagenome, whole genome shotgun sequencing project. | reverse complement strand
TAATTTTTGTAAGCAATTTCTCAATTTGTTTTTGTTCTAAACCAACTTTTTCTGAAAGAAGAGGGAAAGTAATCCCATCTGGAGTTTTCCTAATTTCTAATAGTGCATCTTTTAACTTTACAGTTTGTCTTTCTTTTTTAAAAAATAAATACAAACTAAATAGAGATATTGAGATAACAAATGCTAATATATCAAGAATTGTTCCTGTATATCCAAGAGTAAAAAATGTTACAGATCTAGTATATACAGCTATATTTTCTGATAAAAAATCTTCCAAGTTATTAGCAATTTGACTAATTGCGTATGTTTGTCCTTTAATTATACCCGGCCATGAAAAAGTTGTTGAAGGATCAAAACGAAACTGCCACGAATTATCGTAAGAGATAATAAAACCCATAATACATAATGGTGAATCATATTTCGAAATTTCCTTATAATTTTCTATTAACCTACTCCATAAAATATCATCATCCATTTCAAAAGCTATCTTATCCCCATTTCCATCCTCAATAATTGCCCATCTATTGCTTTCATGTTTAACATCATCTGAACTATTAACAATGAAAAAGAAAATCGGATAGCCTGAAAGTAACAGTAAAATAGTAACCAAAGAAAATATTTCTATTATTATTCTTATTCTCTTTTTCATTCTATATTCCTTCTCTCAATCATAAGTGATACTTTCAAACTCTTACTAAATTTAATAATAAAGTTATTAGTCAAATCTATTTAATTAGTAGAATCAAATTATGATTTACCACATTCACCTTAAAATGATTGAGGTTCTTAAAGACTCAAATATATTTCCATAATTATAAAAAAAAAGATGAAAAAAAGAAAATTATTGGTTATTAATTATAACGTTTTCAATATTGAAATGTCGTCGTGCAAGCATTCTTGCTCGTTCAATATTTCTACCCTCTTTACCGATAGCTAACCCTCTTTCGCCACGTCTAACAGTTACGAATGCAAGATCAGGTTTATTCTTTCTTTTAACTACAACGACTTTTTCAATTGTAGCAGGGGTAAGAGCATTCTTTATGAAACGTTCAGGCTGTTCATCGTCTTCTATGATTTCTATGTCTCGTCCTAACGATGTTTTAAGCCTCTTTACATGAATTCCACTTCTACCTATAGCTGACCCTACTGAACCACGTCTAACTAAAAAGATAATTCGATCCAATTTTTTATCAATGATGCAATCTTTTGGACTAACTTTTGTAATGTTCTCAAAAACATTCATAGTTTTCATTTCATCGATGTTAAGTTTTATACTAGAGGACAGTTTTTCCACAACCCTACGTTATTTTATTAATCATTATTTCTTTTTTAGGTTTTTTAGGATTTTACTGTCACCAGGATCATAAACTGATATGGCAGATACTACATGACCTCTACCACACAATGCACCTAAATCATAACCGTTTCCCTTATAGATTACTATAGGAACATCGGCTAAAGATGAATAATATTCGATTTGATCGCGTTTTTCTTGATTGACATTATCAGAAAGAATGATAAGTTTGGCGCGACCCAATTTTGCTGCTTTTATGGTTTTACTCATACCATAATCTCTTTTGCCTGTTCGGGCAATAATTTGTATTTCTCTATTAATATCCATTGACATATTACTTTACTCCAACATTTGTTTTCTCAAAGTAACTATTAAAGAAAATCAAAAATCTAAGGGAATTTAAATTATTCCCTTAAGTTGAGAAGTCTTATTTGTTACCTACTGATTTTATTTTTTCTTTGGTTTTTTTTCTTTGCTCATAGGATTCATCATAAGATCAATAGAACCCGTTCCTAATGGTATCACTTGTCCAACGATAACGTTTTCAGCGATACCTTTGAGAGGATCAGATTCTCCTGTAAGACAAGCTTCAAGTAAATGCTTTACTGTGATTTCAAAGGATGCTCTTGCAAGCACACTGTCTTTTTGGCCACTAATACCGTGTCTACCGATTTGTCTAACATCGCCATTTCCAGTCATTAAATCAGCTACAAGTGTTATATGTCGCAAATCGACATCTAAACCTTGAACTTTTAGCACATCAACAGATTCTTTTATGAGTGCATTTCTAGCTGCTTCAATACCTAAGGTTTCAGCAATTTCGTAAGTGTGATTTGTGTAAATTCTTGTTTGATCGACACCAGGAATTCGTAATGTTTTAACAAAGTCAGTGCCTTCAGTGAAAATTACGTATTCATTGTTTTCAGAGTCTTTGGTAATTTGTGTTCTTTTGATATTCATTAGTCCTTTAACAGGCATTTTTCTTATTTTTGTAGTGACTTTTTGAAGATCTTTTATTGAATCTAATTTTGGATTAATAGTTATCAAATTGCCTTCTGTTTTCACTTCAACTTTTCGACCTTTGGCGATTGTTTGTGAAACATGATCAATATTTAATCCTTTATCAGATAATAAATCCAAATTAATCTCAATGATTATTTGCATTTCTGATAAATCGATTCTAACGTTAGATGCGATGCTTTCAACCAAAGTGAGTTCTATTTTACGAGCAACAGCTTTTGCTTTTTCTACATCAGTTCGGTGTTCTTCATCTAGATAAACTTCAGTCATTGGGGTACTTGGATTTCTTCGTGCGTCTACGATTTCGATTAATCTTGGTAACCCTTGTGTTACGTTAAATTCTGCAACTCCTGCAAAATGAAATGTCTTCAAGGTCATTTGTGTTCCAGGTTCACCAATGGATTGAGCAGCAATTGTACCAACTGCCTCACCAGGTTCAACTAAGGCATTCTCAAATTGAGTTCTTACTTTCTTGAGAATAGCTGTTAATTGTTTCTTGGTGATATTTCTTTCAAGTAATTTATCAATTAATTCTTGTTCTGTTTTACCAGGAATTAATATATCACTATTCATTTTCTGGACAGCTTTATCAATTAGATCAGCTGTTACATAGACCGGTTTTTTTATGGTAGTGGATTTTGCGTCTGACATTTTTCTAATCCTACCTTTAATCTTCCTCTACTACTAATAGTACCTTATCGATGATTGCATCGATATTGACTGACATGCCGTGTTCAGTTTTAGCGGGATCAATTCCATCATCACCATATTTGAATTGGATGATTTCACTTGCTGCACCTCTAACTGTACCGTCATATTCTGCTTTAATATCAAGTAAAGCATGAATTAATCGTCTCTGCATATATCCGCTGGTAGATGTACGAACTGCTGTATCTACTAATCCTTCACGACCACCACAGGCGTGCATAAAGAATTCTACAGGTGTTAGTCCCCTTCTAAAGCTGTTTCTGACGAAACCTCTTGAAGGTGCATCTAAAGAGCCTTGTTTAAAGTGAGGTAATGTTCTTCCTTTGAAACCTCTTTTAATGCGTTCACCACGAACAGATTGTTGCCCTAAACAAGCGGCCATTTGCCCTAAATTAATCATACTTCCTCTTGCACCTGTTTTTGCCATGATAACTGCTTCGTTATCCATACCTAAGTAATCACCAGCAACATCACCAGCATCATTACGGGCATTTGATAAGATTTCCATGATTTTCATCTCGAGAGTTTCCTCTTTAGTTCTACCAGGTAATCTTTCAAGGATGTCTTGATGATAGGCATCAATTGTGTTTTTGGTTTCTTTTTCAGCATCATCTAGAATTTCATCAATTCTTGCTTTTGCTTCTTTTGGAATGTCAATATTCCAGAAACCCATTGTAAAACCATTATAGGATAGAATTCTTAGGAACAATTTTGTAATTCCATCTAAGAAATCTTTTGTAGCATCAGTTCCTAGGTCAATAAGAATTCGTCCTAATAGACTGCCTTCTTGTTGAGAACCGATGGCTTTCTTATCAATGACGCCTGTTTTCAAGATGCCATCTCTAATTGTAACATAAGCATCATTCTTACAATTCTCTTTCAAACATTCAGTACACCTTTGGCAGATCTTTGCCGTGTTCGTGTAATGTGTTCCTTTAGGAATAAATAAGCTAAATATTTGTTTTCCACTCCAGAGTTCTTCTGGTTCCTTAATCTCTGGCTCTGGTAAATCTTTGTTATAACCTGAAGAAATAATGAATTGCGTTGCTACTTTCTTTGTAAAGTATGTTCCTTGTTTTGTTAAGAGATATGCGGCTGAAACGTAATCCCAATTTGCACCGATCAAAGGTCCACCATATCTTGGTGAAGAAATTTGTTCTTGTGCAAGCATTAATGTTCTAGCTTCAGCTTGAGCTTCTTCGCTTTGTGGAACATGAAGGTTCATTTCGTCTCCGTCAAAATCTGCGTTATAAGGAGGACAGACACAGAGGTTTAATCTGAATGTTCTGAAAGGCATAACATTTACTTTGTGAGCCATAATTGACATTCTGTGAAGTGAAGGTTGTCGATTAAAGAGAACAATATCACCATTTTTCAAGTGTCTTTCAACAATGAATCCAGGTTCTAGCGAATCTGCTACATTGCTTCTTTCTTTAACAAATCGCAAATCGATTCTTAATCCTTCTTGACGAATTATGTAGTTTGCTCCAGGATGATTTACCGGACCACGCATAACTAATTCTTTCAGTTCTTCTATATTCCATTCAGTAACTCGTTCAGGAATTGTTAATTGCATAGCAATTTGTTCTGGGACACCAACTTCATTGATACTAAGGTTTGGATCAGGAGAAATAACAGTGCGTGAGGAAAAGTCTACACGTTTTCCAACAAGGTTACTTCTAAATCGACCTTCTTTTCCTTTTAATCTTTGAGTAAGTGTTCTTAAGGCTCTTCCAGAACGATGTCTTGCTGGAGGAATTCCAGAAACTTCGTTATTGAAGTAAGTAGTAACATGATATTGAAGAAGTTCCCACAAATCTTCTACGATAAGTTGAGGAGCACCAGCTTCGATATTTTCCCTTAATCTTTGATTAATTCTAATAATATCAACAAGCTTGTGTGTAAGATCGTCTTCAGATCGAATACTTGACTCGAGAGTAATGCTTGGACGCATAGCTACTGGTGGTACTGGTAATACAGTTAAAACCATCCATTCTGGTCTTGCATATACATGATTTATTCCAATTAATTGTAAATCATCAATAGGTATTCTTTCTAATCTATCACGAACATCAGAAGGAGATAATTTCTTTCGTTCTGTTGTTTTACTTTTCTTACTAACTTTAATTTCTTCGTAAAAAGTAGTTGGTTTTTCAAGTCTAATCTTGAATTGATCGCCTTGACAATGGGGACATACTTCTGTTTTTGCTGCTTTCTTAAGTATCTCATTAATGAGTGTTGCACTCTTTTGTTCCCAGCGTTTTTCGTATTTTGTTATTTCTTGAGTGAAATTGTAGATTTCTTCTTCAGTTAGGAGTATTCTACTACACTCACGGCAAACTGCTCTTAGGATTTTGTAGATTTTCTTATTAAATCCTACATGAGCGATTGGCCTTGCAAGTTCAATATGACCAAAATGCCCTTCGCATTCTCCAACTCTGTTTCCACAAGTTTTACATCTTTGTCCGGGGTTTATGGTACCTAAACGGTCATCCATTAAACCAGAAGGAATAGCAGTACCGTCTTCGTCATAGGTATCTGCAGTAATAACTCGAACCACACTCATTTTTCTAATCTCATCAGGAGAGAGAAGTCCAAATTGTAATCGACCAATTAATTTGGGTAATTTAAATGCCATTTTTTTATTCCTCCAATTTTATGCTTGATCCTTTAATATTAATCTCGGTGCCATTATCAGTGATGTGAGTTCCTGCATTAATAATTTGAATGCATAACTCATAACTACTTGAGATACATCTGATTCACCTTTACATACTGGACAGAGATATTTGTCCCGATTTCTATCGTAGGTAGCAATTACACCACAACTTCCACAGACGTTGACCATTGTTCTATCGGATTCTTCCAATAGTCGTTCTTTAAGAAGTAATGCTGCACCATGTCCTACAAGACAGTCTCGTTCCATTTCTCCGAAACGCAAACCACCTTCTCTTGCACGACCTTCTGTTGGTTGTCGGGTAAGAATTTGGACTGGTCCTCTAGCTCTTGCATGTGTTTTATCTTTTACAAGATGATGCAATTTTTGATAATAAGCCATTCCAACAAAAATATCTACTTCGTATTTCTTGCCGGTTAGACCATTATACATTGCTTGTTTTCCATAATAATTCAAACCAAGTTGTTTCATTTGCTTTACTAAATCATCTGAGGAAATTCCCTCGAATGGTGTTGCATCAATAACATTTCCTTGTTTTGAACCAAGTACGGCTGCCATTGTTTCAAGAATTTGACCAATTGTCATACGAGAAGGAATAGCGTGACAATTTACAATGATATCAGGAATGATTCCTTCTGAAGTAAATGGTAAATCTTCTGGTGGTGCAATAAGGCCTATTACACCTTTTTGTCCATGTCTTGAAGCGAATTTGTCTCCCAATTCAGGGATACGAACATCTCTCATTTTCACTTTAACCAATCTGTTACCATCGTTTGATTCTGTGAGTAAGACTGTATCTACAAATCCTTCTTCACTATGTCTCATACTGATACTGGTTTCGTGTCTAATGGGTGCTCTGACTTCGAATTCACTGTATTCTTCCAAAAACCGTGGCGGCGATGTTCTTCCAATAATAACTTCATCACCTTTGATTTGGCTTTCAGGTTCAACAATACCATCTTCGCTTAAATGAACATAAGCTTCTGGTGGTCTGAATCCTCTGACGTCTTTGCTCATTCTCTCAAATTTATCTTCTTGACCAGCAGGGTATCTTCGCTCTTCTGCTTCATATCTTCTGAAGAAAGCGGAACGTGCGAGTCCTCTTTCTATAGATTGTTTATTGAATATGATAGCATCTTCCATGTTATAGCCTTCATAACTTAACAAGGCAATAACCATGTTTTGTCCAGCAGGTCGTTTATCGAAATTAACGATGTCCATACCATGGGTTTTTACCAAAGGTTGTTGTGGATAAAAGAGAATATGTGACCTCGTGTCAACACGTAATCTGTAGTTTGCTGCATACATTCCTAATGCTTGTTTTGCCATTGCTGATTCGTATGTGTTTCTTGGAGATTGGTTGTGTTCTGCAAATGGAATTAATGATGCACAAATACCAAGTATAGCGCTTGGTGCAATTTCAAGATGAGTGTGACCAACCTCTTTCTCTAAATCTTCAGGAGTCATTGCTATAAATGAACTCTCTTCTTCTTCAGCGTCAAGATATTCAACAATGCCTTTCTGAATAAGATCAGTCCAGCCCCAGGCTCCTGACTCTAATTTTTCAATGTGTTTTGATTCGAATTTTATTTTACCCTTATCAACAACAAGTAAAGGTCTTCTAACTCGACCATGATCACTATTAATTTGAATTTCATCTACATCATCATAGAAGTTAACATTAACTTCTGAGCTAATGAGATTCTTTCTTCGTGCTTTCTTAACTTCTGAAACAAATTTCTTTGGTTCAGGGTGTGAACCGAGTAATCGTCCATTCAAGAAAACTTTGCAAGTATCTTCAGATTGCATATTTTGAAGGATATTAAGATCTAATGTGTATAAATAATCTTCAATTTTACTTTCATGTATACCTACACTAATGTAAGCGTCCATTGCTAGGTTTTTCACTAGCCCACAATTTGGTCCTTCTGGTGTTTCACTAGGACAGATCTTTCCAAAATGGGTTGGATGCAAATCACGAGCTTCAAAATGAGGTTGATTTCTACTTAGTGGACTTACAACTCTTCTTAAATGACTTAAAGTTGAGATATAATTAGTTCTGTCTAAAAGTTGGCTTACACCTGCTTTTCCACCGACCCAATTGCCAGTAGCTAAAGCATGTCGTAATCTTTCTGTAATGACATCAGCTCGAACTGCGGTTTTAATATTTGGTGTTCTACCTCTAACAGCTGTTCTTTCTAATTGATACTTTATATCTCGGCACAAACTCATAAAAGCAACTCTAAAGAGAGAAATCAAAGATTCTCCTGAAAGTTTGAGACGCTTATTAGAATAATGATCTTTATCATCTTCGCCTCGTTTGTCAAGCTCTAATTCGAGTAATCTTTGAGCCATTTGGCTTAAGAAGAAAGCTTTACCAATCCTATGTTCCTCCTTGGTACCAATGTGTCTGAGAAGATATCTGTTCAAGATTTCTCGTGCACGTTTAATTCGGTAATCCATGGTTTGACCAACGGCAACACGTTTACCGATAAAGTCAAGGGCCATTTCCTCATCGTTGACTTCTGATGCTTCATCTAAAGAGGGAATTAGTTCTTTTCTTACATCTACGTCTTCTGAAACTGCTTCAACAATTGCTTTATCAGATGACAAACCTAATGCTTTTAGGAGTACTGCGAATGGGATTTTTCTTGGGACGGATGGGAAACTTACGTTTAAACTTCCGTCTTTTGAACGCTCCATTGTCACTGGAGCACGTACACCTTGTGCAGTGCTAAAGACTTTAGCCATGCTGGTTACGCTACCAGTTTTCCCTTTCTTTTCAATAAGAATTCTATTAGGAGCTAAGTCCTCTTGTGTTACAAGGACTCTTTCACTACCATTGACAATAAAGTACCCACCAGGATCGTTTGGATCTTCACCGGCCTTGATTAATTCCTCTGAAGTCATCCTACTAAGAGGACAATGCTTCGATTTTAGCATAATTGGCATACGACCAACATATACTCGAGATGTTTCTCGAGGAATTTCATTGCCTGCTTCATCAATACGAATTGGAGTCATCTCAAGAAAGAGTTGAGCGGTGTAGGTTAGATTTCTAATCCTAGCTTCACTAGGATAGATTGTATTAATAGAACCATCTGCTTCTCGAACGTTTGGGGGCTCCATATCAATTTTATTTATCTTTACATAATAATTTGGAATCTCAGGTTTTATGCTACCGATTTCTTTAACTACGGATTGTATACCGTTGTGTATAAACTCGTTATAACTATCGAGATGTTGTCGAACGAGTCCGAGTTCGCCTACCATAGACTCTATGAGTTTCCATCTATTTTCTATTGTTATTTTCTCCGTTTCAGACATTCAATTTTGCCTCGCACGTACGGTCTTCTAGGGCTTTTTTTCCACGTCAAAAATGTAACCATAATTAATTAAGCTGGAAGAGCGATAACTCTTCCGTTAATTTTCTTCTTTTAAATCTTTGTTGAGAAACGCTTTTTGCACCCAATTTTCCCTGTATAAGGGAGCTGTTTTTCTAGCAAATAATCGTTAAATAAGTAAAACTGCAGGATTTTACCTTATTTTTGTACTAATATGGTTAATTTTTCCATTTTAAAGCTGGTTTAGTTTAATCATAATTTGAATTAAATTCCCCGTTTTTTGACATGAGTCAGTTTGAAGATCACTTTAACAATATACAAACATCTACATGAATTTTTCGGTCACCTCGAAAATAAAATCGGGGTTTTTTAATGCTTTTTTCCCTATTAACTAGTGAATAATTAGCTCTCTTATCGTATTGTAGTGATAGCTGGTATTTATGTGTTAAATTTATCGAATAGCGGAGATAATGCTTGATGCAGCAAATAGAACATACTATGGAATTGGAAACTGAGAAAGTTTTGATTGTGGGAATAGATAATGCTGGAAAAAGCTCGATACAAGATATTTTGCGTTTTACTTCTGCAGAAGCAGCTTTTCGAAGAAGTCCAAGTAGAGATTTAGAACTCTTCAATAAAGAGTTTTTGAAAAGAAACTATATCTTCTTTATACCACCAGGACAAGAGGATCTAAGAAGAAACGAGTTACATGGATCAATGAAAAACGAATATTTTTCCGATGTTAGCACGTTAATTTTAGTTGTTGATTCAACGGATACTCATCGTTTTCTTGAAGTGCAAGAAGAATTACAAAAAACAATAGAGGATCTACTTGAGCTATCTCCCAAATGTTCGAATTTTATTTTGTTCGCCCACAAACAGGATTTAGCACATGCTGTTGACAGTATGGAAATTAAAAGAAAAATTATGGATCCATTAGGACAGTTGTATCCAGGAATAGTTAATCAGTTCATCATTTATGAAACATCTATTCTCGATTCAAGAACAATTCATGAACCGTTCATAAAAGCTATTGCTAAACATATTGGTACAAATCGTGTAGATTTTGATGGATTAGCAGATTGGGTTAGAGAACAAGCGAAAGCACGCATTGTTTTGATAGCAGATGCAAACGGATTACTCATTGGGGAATCGTATGTAGGGCACGAGGATTCGTTAATTTTTGCTGCTTATATGGCGAAAATATTTTCCGCAGTAGAAGATTTTGAGATGGATGTTAAAGCTGGCGGAATAAAAATTGTAGTTTTAGAGGAAGAAAATGATATCGATTATAGTGTTATCTCGAGAATAAATTGCTCAAAGAAAGATTATCTAGCAATGTTAATTGGATATCCAAAAGCGCACATGGGCATGTCTAAGCTAATAAACAAAAAAGGACTGCAGAAGTTGAAGATTGCTTTTGAAAATTATAATGTATAGAATAACGGGTCAATATCGGAGGTCTAAACAATACTAAGTAGTAATATTGCAATAATCATTATAGAATTTGATTCTATAAAGGGTCCAGTACTAAGGATAAAACATCCTAAAGAGTTTGTATTACCTGAGAATCCAACAGGTGATGATTTCTTCTTATGGGTAATAAGGGCCAAGGAATTTTCAGTTCGTAAATTAAATACTCATACAGTTTATGCGAAGACAATATCCCTAGCAGATCCTAATTTTGCTAGAAAAAATAGACAATTTGGTATAGCAATTATTACCTCTGTTACGATAGAAATTGATGAAGCAGAACAGATAATTAATAATATTTTTTCTGAAAGTCAAGAAAAATGCAATAATCAATCCTATTTCAAAATGCTAAATGGGTTATTAGAAATTATTAGTAAAGACAATCCATTTACAGGAAAGGATTTTGGTGAAGAGAAAATAGAACCGAATCTTAAGAATAAGATAGACAAACCGGCAAAACATCCCTTTTTAGAAAAAGTAAATCAAAGAGTTTTTCTTAGTGAGAAATTAACTCAGATCAAAAGTATGAAAATATCTAGTCAAAAGGAAGAATATAATATTGTTATCAGACAATCTCTTGACTCAAACTCAAATCAAGTAAACAAGAAAGGAGAACAACTTGAGTTCGCAACAGAAAAGTATGCAGTTAGAGTTGAAATGACATCAAGTTTACCTGATGATTTGCAATTTGGATTAGAAATTTTTTCTCGAATTATTGAGCCATTATCAACATTACAAGGGAACGAATACAGACTATTAGTTGGTACTGAGTTTTTTGATAGATTGCTAGCAGAGAATATTGATATACATTACTATTTACCATTCATTCAATATTTGATCACTATGGAGAAATATACAATAACAGAATTCAGAAATGAAGAATTTATGAACCATTTACCCAATCTCATGGAAACTCATGGTGAATGGATTGATTGTTTGAATAATAACGAGCTTGATGGATTACCATTAACTAAATTCTTTGGTATTGTTAAAGTCAAAAGAGAGAGTTTAGAATTTCTTATTGATTTGTTGTTCATGAAATTAATCAAGATTTTTAACTAATGATGTCGCGATATTTAAAACCCCTATGGTCTAATTTGATTCATAGGAGGATTCCTATCACAAATGACAAGTAAATCAGAGGAAAAAAAATCAAAATACTCCTCATTAATAATCCCTGGAAAACCCGCACTTATTTTTGAAGATGCTACGTATGGGAGTACGCTCGTAATTTCTGATTTACATTTAGGGTACGTCTATAACAAGAATAAAAGAGGAATTTTACTTCCATATAAACAATGGCCAGAAGAAGATTTATTGGATTTTGTTGAACGACTCCAGCCAAATAGACTGATCATTATTGGTGATTTTAAAGATGAAATATTTGGTACTTCTAATCCACTAGTTCAAAGAGTATGGAAATTCCTTAACAGACTCTTGGAATTGACTTCTTCAGTTGTAATAATCAAAGGAAACCATGATGGAAAATTAGAAGAAATTACTCCAGAAAAAGTGGAAGTTGCATCTTCTAAAGGGATTTTAGCAACAGAGAAACATACAGGGAAAAAGATAGGGTTATGGCATGGGCATGCAATACCCGCTCTTGATGTAATGTCTGCTGATATCACGATATCTGCTCATGCACATCCAGCTTATGCTTTTAGAGATGATGTTGGGTCAAAAATAACAGAAAAAGTATGGGTTAAAGCAAAATGGAAATCAGAAGAGGGAAAAGAAAGAATACATATTGTTATGCCGGCATTCAATAAATACATTAAAGGATTCTCTGTAGATAGTGGTTTCTTTGAAACAATTATCATAATGAAAGAAGGTATAGATTTTCAAGAAGCCGAAGTTTTTACCTTGGATGGAGTTTTAATTGGAACAATCGGTGAACTTCAAAAACAGAGAATAATTCACGATGAAAAAGTAAGTAAAATGCGTGAAGAATTGAAAAAGAATAAGAAAAAAAGAAGAAGTGCTTAGATTACACTTTTCTTTTATTTTTGAGTTGAACGAGCAACAACCAAACCGGATATTGCACTTTGCATCACACCACGTGTAATGCCTGCACCGTCACCAATAAAGAACAAATTCTTGATATCCTTTGACTCGAGATTATTATCTAAATCAATGCGGATGCTGTAGAGCTTAATTTCTGGTGAATACAATAAAGTGTTAGGTCCATCTATGCCAGGCATTATTACATTCAAATGTGTTAAGAAATCTTGTAAATCACTCATTACTCTACTTGGTATTGCAAAACTAATATCTCCGGGAACAGCACTCTCGAGTGTTGGTTTGATAACGGATCGTGCTAATCGTTCTTTTGTGGAACGACGACCACCTTTCAAATCTTCAAATCTTTGAACGAGAACGGAGTTTCCACCAGAGAGCATATTTGCTAAATTAGCAACATGCTTTGCGTATTGTATTGGTTGATTAAATGGTTCTGTGAAATTACAAGTAACTAGAATAGCGAAGTTTGTGTTTGGACTCTTAATATCAGTGCGACTTTCTCCATTAACACAAGTGGTTTCATCATAACGTTCTGTAGTTACATATCCACCAGGGCAGACACAAAATGTTCTCACTTTATCCTCATAGGTTCTTGTTACATGTTCAATTTTGAATTCATAGAGATTATCGGTAAATTTATCACAGTATTCATTTAGCGTTTCAACTCGAACACCGATATCTACAGCGTTATTTGAGTAATTAATTTTAAGACGCTTACATTCATCTTTTAGCCAATTAGTTCCACCGCGGCCAACACCCATTACTATTCGTTTGCCTTTGTAAGTATCACCTTTATCTGTAGAAACTCCGACAGCTTTCCCATTTTCCACGAGTATTTTTTCTACTTTAGTTTTAAGAACAATATTGATTTTATCTTTCAAAAACTCGTAAATGTTATGCATAATAGCTGAAGCATTATCAGTTCCAAGATGTCTGATTGGATAGGTTGTGAGCTTCATATTCTCTTTGCGACACAAGCTTTTCATGGAATCGACAAATTCAGGATCTGGTGAAAAGTATCGATCACCACCATTACTGAAAGAAAGAATGGTCTTATCAACAAACTCTGTATAATCAGCTAATTCCTCAGTTGTGAGAAAATCACTCATCCAACCGCCTACTGTGCCAGATATATCTTTAGTGATTTTTCCGTCAGAAAAAGCACCTGCACCACCAAATCCGCTGGTAATGTCACAAACACGACATGCAACACATTCGATATTTCTTTCTCTACGAGGACATTTTCGTTTGAAAACTTCTTTTCCACGATCAATTAAGGTGATTTTAGTTATCCCTTTGCTAACTAACTCGAGAGCGCAAAAAATGCCAGCTGGACCGGCTCCGACAATAACGTATTCATCCATTGTTTCTTACCTTGTAGCAATTTCTTTTCCTAATAAAAAATTCTTCGCTTGTTTTTATATATCACTTAATTGTTTTTACTGCCAAATTCTGTTTATTTTTAAATTCCAAAGAAAACTAAAGCAATGTTTCCAAATAGGAGATACATAATGTATCCGAAAAACATCAATGTGACAAATGGAAGACCAGGGGTTACCCAAACGGTTTCTTTTTCTTCTTTTTCTAATTGCCAAAGTGTTCGTAATTGTCTTTTCTCCATAAGCTCTTCATCTTCAAGACTGACTCTAAATTTAACTTTCCAGTCTCTTTCCTTTGGTTCTTGTGTGCCAGTAATTTTCCCTTGAGCAGAGGTACCTGAATAATCACCAGATAAATCGCCAATCATTTTACCATTGAGTTCTCCCTCTAACACACCTTCCATAGTTCCAAGAAAGTAACCTTTTATCGGACCTGAGACTGTTCCATGATGATCCAAGTAAAAACCATCATCTTGTTTATCAGAATTTTCTTCTTTGTTCTCATTTGTATATAATTTACGATAATTTTCGAGGATGGCATCAAATACTTCATCCTCATCAACAGATTTCTTTTTCTTTTGGGAACCTAATTTTTCAGCTTGTGCAATTATTCCGGCAATATTCTCTTCATCTACAACTTCAGTAACGCTAGGTTTGAAGAGTCCAGTTATATCACCACTAAAATCTCCTTTTATTTCACCAATGAAAAGGCCTGTAAATTTCCCATCAAGTCTACCTATAAAATCACCATCAAATTTTCCCTTGAATTTTAGATCAGGTAATTCTTCAAGAAAATCATAGTGGAGTTTCTTGTGATCAATGGTACTTACTTTCTTTGTATATCCAAAAAATAAACATCGAATTTTTTCAGTTGTATCTACTTTTACACCCCTAAATAGTGGTGTTTTACTAGATTTAACTGCATTAACGATAAGCAAAATAATAGGATAAAGTATTGCAATTAATCCAGAATTTATGAGTATAGAAAAAATCATACCATCGATGACCATAATTTCTGGTAATTGTAAACCTAGAATGTTATCACTGAAAGGATAGATGGGTGTAAGAATACTTAGAGCCCACAATGCTTTTGTATCTGCACCACCCCAGATTCCAAGGTAGAATAAAGCGAAACCAATCACAAAACCAACAACAATAGAAAGTAAAATTTGGAGTAAAGCATCATTTACTTCCATTGGACCCATTAGAACGTATAAAATATCTAGAACTAAACCGAATGCTATCATTAAGATCCAAACTAATTCATGTCGGACTTCTCGATAAAGAACATCTTCAATACCTGCAAAAAGCAGAGCTAATAAAGTCAGTGTTGGTACAATAATAGAGTAAATAAGTTCAAAGGCCATATTTTACACCTGTATCAAATTTTATCATTTTTCTTCTGGTTTGTTCCCATCTTCGTTCTCTTCTTTAACAGGAGCACGTAAGCAACCAGCAGCGATTAGGATATTTTTAAGTTTTTCAACATTACCCTCTGATAATGGTGAGACTGGTTTCCGAGGATTTCCTACTTCAACCCCAAGGAGGTTTAAACTAGCTTTTATTGCAGCAGGAAAAGTACCTAATTTTAATCCAATTTCTAAAGGAAGGAGTTTATCCTTTATTTCCATGAAACGGTCGTTTAATTCAACAGTATATGATTCATATAATTCAACTAAGAGGTTTGGAACAACATTTGCACTTGACACAATGGCACCTTCCACACCACCTTCAATAATGGCTTGTGGAACAAGTAACCCCCTACCTGTATACACTAAGAAATCAGTACTAACAGCTGAACTTATTTCAGAGATTTTTTTGAAATTACTACTTAGTTCAATTATACCCACAACATGACTAAACTTGGCAATTTTGCTGATGAGTTTAACAGATAAATCGACCCCACAATTATCAGGATCATTAACAATCAAAACATTCTTTTCGATTTTAGAGCAAACGTCTTGGTAATGAGCAACTAACTCATTGGATGTTAAAGTTGGAATTTTCGGTGGATAAATAACCACACCATCTGCTCCTGCTTTAGTTGCATAATCAGCAATCTTAAGCAATCGATTAGGGGATTCCGAGGGCATGCCAACATATACTGGTACAGCATTGTTTACTTGATCCACAACGGTATCAATGATAAGATGATATTCTTCATCACTTAAAGTATAAGATTCCCCGCAAGAAGCAGTAGGAATTATTGCATTAATCTCACTATTAATTAGAAAATCAACTAATTCACGTAAACTAGTAATATCAATAGTTCCATCTTCATTGAATGGTGTAACACAAGGACATCCAATACCCTTAAACTTCTTTGGCATATTAACTCACCATTTCCTCATTCACTTTTTTGGCTTTTCCCACATACAGGACAGAACTCAGAATCATTAATAGGTTGTCCACAATGGGAGCATAATTCTGCATCATATTTAGCAATAATTATGAGCTCAGGAAATTCATCTGAACAATGCACCTTTAATTTTCCCCTTGAGCGCATGCTCAAAATGTTTTCTCTTAAATTATCAGGTGATATACAAAGATCTTTTGATGCTTGTTGAAGGGTGACCTGGTCCTCACCAAATTCAGCAAAATATTTGATTAAACGTCGCTCAATGACATATCCTTCGAAAATACCCAGGGAGCCTAAAATTATCATCAAAACACCTGGTAACAGTAACCAGTAATCACCTGGAAGTAAATTCAATGAGGGAGCTATAGATCCCCAAACTGTAAATAAAACGCCAAAGCAAGCAGTAACTATAAACCAAATTTGATGAGTTTCTCGCATAAGTTTTTCCTCATTTTATCAAGATAGGTTAATCGCTTTTGAATATATAATCCATATAGATGATTTAAAGCATTTTCTTATGAGACTTAAGAACTTAAAAACAAATGCTAGATAACAAGAGATTATTTAAGTGAAAAATTCACCGGAGACAATACGAGTAATTTCTTGGAAAGCATACTTTGTTGCTTCTCTACCCAAGTTAGTTAAATCGTAAACTTTTCGTTCTCGATCACCATCGAATTCTGATTTTGCGATTATATACTCTTTTTCGACTAAACGATGAAGAGAGGGATAAATCGTACCAAGAGCAATTTTTTGACCAAAGTGCACATCTAGTTTTTCAACCAAATCATAGCCATGTAAAGGAGATTTATCGAGAATGAGTAAGATACGGAATTGTGCCAAACTTTTCAATAATTCATTTCCAGTAGTATCTTGATCTAGATGAGCCTTTTCATTGTCAACAATGCACTGTAGACATTCAAAGGCATTTTCCATAGCAATGCGACCAAGACGAGTAATAATGTATGTTTTTCTTGTTCTGCCAGAAACAGTAGTAGTTCGACTTTGAATGTATTCCTTATTCTCCATTCGTTGAAGTAAAGGATAGATTGTTCCTGGAGAGAGACGACGTTGATAGAAAGGTTCCAATATACTTGCTAATTCATAGCCATGTTGAGGACCTTGACGTAGGATAAGCAGAATTAGCATTTGAGTAATTCCAGAAAGAAGCTCATGACCGGCTTCTTGGGGAGCTTTTTTCTCAGACAAATTAGCACTCTCACTTTTACCCGGCAATAATCTCACTCAAGTTAATATTTAGTAATTCTCATAACAACTAAGGCGTTTTTCCTTTTTATATTTATGTTAATACGTTCCGATATATAGGTTGTACAAAGAATCGTCTTATATGAACATAAAAAAGAGAAAAAAAGGAATAGAATGAATTATTCTATTCGATTATTTTTTGGCTTTAACGTCGGTAACGACACCGACAGCAACAGTTTGACCCATGTCACGAGCTGCGAATCGTCCTAA
>RCNB010001043.1_pt1 | contig 17750 bp, 14 predicted proteins | sample 2041321 | NCBI WGS metagenome assembly RCNB01 (sample SAMN09708232, study PRJNA481090) | Marine sediment metagenome, whole genome shotgun sequencing project. | reverse complement strand
CCGCAATCTCCGCCAGCCCTGGGTCGGAACAACGCGTCAGGGCATCCAACAAATGGATGTAGAAAGCCTCAAACAAATACTGACGTACGAGCGCGTCGCCGAAATGGCCATTCGGTTGTTCGAGGAGCAACAAGTTACGGAATTCGTTTTCATCGCGCAGAAAGGCGAAGTCATCTTCGCTGCGTCCCTGCCCGTCGAGCTCGGCGGCGCGCGTGTAAAACATACGAGCCTGACCAATAAAGTCGAGGGCGAAATTTGCGTTCGCGAGCTCTTCCTCAAGCTCCGGCTCGGCGGCGACCAGTTCGACCATGCGCTGCGAAAGTATCAGCGCGTTGTCGGCCAGCCGCAATGTGTAGGCAAGCAAAGCCTGATCGGCATTCACAGGTTTTCAACTCCGTCTGGTATCTCGTAGAACGTCGGATGCCGATAGATCTTGTCCTCGGCTGGCTCGAAGAATGCTGACGTCTCTGCAGGATCCGACGCAATAATCTGGTCCGAACGAACGACCCACAAACTCACGCCTTCGCTTCGCCGCGTATAAGTATCGCGGGCGTTGTCCAACGCCATTTGATCGTCTGCGGCGTGCACGCTTCCCGCGTGGCGATGACTCAAGCCGGCCTTGGTGCGAATAAAGACTTCGTAAAGTGGCCATTCCTGTTTCGACATTTCGATTCCCCTCAAGCCGCCGCGCGGGCGGCCTGTTTGCTGGCATAGGCCTGTGCTGCTTCACGCACCCATGCGTTGTCGTCGTGTGCGCTGCGGCGTTTTTCAAGGCGTTGTTTATTGCACGGACCGTTGCCCGCAACAACATTCATAAACTCCTGCCAGTCAATTTCGCCGAATTTGTAGTGCCCGGACTCCTCATCCAATTCCAATGCGTCATCAGGCATCGTAATCCCGAGGAAGTCCGCCTGCTGCACGGTGACGTCGACGAATTTCTGTCGCAATTCGTCGTTACTAAAACGTTTGATTTTCCACGCCATGGATTGTGCCGAGTGTTTCGACTCCGAGTCATTCGGACCGAACATCATCAGTGACGGCCACCACCAGCGATTCAGCGCATCCTGCGCCATCGCTTTTTGTGCGTCGGTACCGCGGCAAAGCGTCAACATGATGTCGAAGCCCTGGCGCTGATGAAAACTTTCTTCCTTGCAGACGCGAACCATGGCTCGTGCGTACGGGCCATAGGAACAACGACACAGCGGAATTTGATTCATGATCGCCGCGCCATCGACCAGCCAGCCAATGGCCCCGATGTCCGCCCACGTCAAGGTTGGGTAATTGAAGATACTGGAGTACTTGGCTTTGCCGCTGAGTAAATCGGCAACCATCTGGTCTCTGGAAACGCCCAGCGTTTCGGCGGCAGAATAGAGATACAGGCCGTGGCCCGCCTCATCTTGCACCTTCGCCAGCAAAATCGCCTTGCGTTTCAACGACGGCGCGCGCGTTAGCCAGTTGCCCTCCGGTTGCATTCCGATGATCTCGGAATGTGCGTGCTGAGAAATCTGCCGGATCAAAGTCCGCCGATAAGCTTCGGGCATCCAGTCCTTGGCTTCAATTTTCTCTTCCGCATCAACGCGTTGCTGGAACGCGTCGAGCTTGTCAGGCGACTCGACAGCCGCTTGCTTGTCCTTACCCGCCTGATCCAGGCCTTGTGTGTACATTCAAAACTCCGATGTTAGCGGGCTAATGTGTCACGCTTTTTTAAGCTTTTCAATGTTTCTTGTATCACTTTTCCAGCAAGTCTAGTCAGTAAACAGGGGCTTTCCATTACTCGCTGAACGACCGCGAAATATGGCGACCTTCTCTTCACGCTGATTATAGATCTTGATCGTGTAATAACCGGAGCGGCGACCGCGGTAGTCTTCGCTCGCAATAGCCGTCAGTTCGTCGTTGAGCATCGCTGGCCGCAGGAAATCGATGTGGCAGGATGCGGCAAACGACTGCCGGTTGTAGGCGTTGCACGCGAAGGCGAAAGCGGTATCACCCAACGCAAACACCAGACCGCCATGACAAACATCGAGGCCATTGACCATGTCATCGCGAATGACCATCCGGGCAATAGCTCCACCAACTTCGGTCACCTCGATTTCCATGCCCAGCGCCTGCGAGGCGCTGTCATCATTCCACATGACTTCGGCACACCGTTTCGCAATTTCCAGCTCAGTCATTACTCGCCCTTTTCCTTGTCGTCATCTCAATGCCACCGAAGCGGCGCCAGAACGTTGCTCCGGGCGGTGGCAAAGGACCGTCGGTCGTCTCCATCGTGTGGCCGACGTACTCATCTGCCTCAAAGTGCGTTGCCAGATACAGGTTTCTGCACAGTTGATAGGCCGCCGCGCCTTTCCAGCCCGGGAGGAGCAATTCCTGCGGCAACAACGGATCGCGCAGCAAGACCTTTCGATACTCCTGAATCAGCAGTGTACGCACTATAAATGCTTGTTTTTCTTCGATTTGTCGGGCTTCACCAATGGCCGTCATGACGGGCCGGAACATCTTCACGAAGGCATCGTAGCGACCGTTCAGCTCCGTCAAATTCCAGCTACTGTGTGCGAGCTGCCGCATGCCGGACTCATTGCGAATGGTCTGTCCTTCGAGAACCACGACCTCATCGGCGATGCCGAGACGCTGCATTGCTGCGTCAACCTCGGCAAGATCCGGCGCCGGGTGCGCCAGAACGTTTGCCGACAATGGGCCGAATCCCAACCAGGCGAATTCTTTACGCACCAACTCCTTAGTCGCCGTACCCAATCCGGACAACAACAACAGGCTCCAATGACCGTCCCAGTGACCGGTCGGCACCGAGTAGATGCGCTGCGTTGCTTGCTCGAACCTCCCTCGTCCTTCGGCGCTCAGGCCATAGTAGGAGCGTCGCCCAACCTGCTCCGATTGTAACCATCCGTCTTTGCTTAGCCGAAACACGGAGGTTCGAACCAGTCTTTCACTCACGCCAAAATCGGCCATTACCGATATCAGGCTGCCCAACCATACATTACCGCCGCGTGGCGCGATCGAGTCGCCGAATACGGTCGTGATCAATGATCCGGATCGCAGCGTCGGCCGCGAGCGAAAATTCTCGACCAGTTTGCGGCAGGCGGTGTCGACCTTCATTTGGCGCTCACTTGCTTTCGATTCGGCTGACCGTACAATCTGATACATAATTTCGCAAATCTGGTCGCAATTCGTATGAATACAAAGCTCGGCAACCTGGTTCAGGACCAGTGGGTAGACGGTGATGGTGACGGCAACGTCCTGACCAACGCAGTAAATGGGGGGGCTGTTGCCAGCATCACCAGCGCGGGACTGGATTTCGGCAATATGCTGAATCACGCACGTACCGTTGGCGGTAGCCACCTGCGCAAACTCACCTTTCATCAACGCGCTGAGATGCTCAAGGAACTCGCGAAGTACCTGATGGAGCACAAGAAGGAGTTCTACGCGCTCTCAACGGCCACCGGGGCGACGCGCAGTGACAGTTGGGTCGATATCGACGGCGGAATCTCAACGTTGTTTGTCTACTCCGGCAAAGGTCGCCGTGAGATGCCGAACGATCATGTTTACCTCGACGGTATTCCCGAGAAGATTTCAAAAAACGGTACGTTTACAGCACAGCACATTTTTACGCCGAAGCTGGGAGCAGCTGTTCATATCAACGCGTTCAACTTTCCGTGTTGGGGAATGCTGGAAAAACTCGCACCAACGCTGCTGGCTGGCGTACCGGCGATCGTCAAACCTGCGTCCAGTACCGCGTATCTGACGGAACTGATGGTACGACGAATCCACGCGAGCGGAATATTGCCGGAAGGAGCGCTGCAACTGATCTGCGGCAGTGTTGGTGATTTATTCGATCATCTGAACTGCCAGGATACGATTGCGTTTACCGGCTCGAAAAATACGGCCGAGTTTCTGCAACAACATCCCAAGGTGATAAGGGAGTCTGTAGCTTTTACCGCAGAAACGGACTCACTGAACTCGTCGATACTCGGACCCGATGCTGTCCCGGGGACGCCAGAGTTCGATTTGTACATACAAGAAGTCACACGCGAAATGACCAGCAAGGCTGGTCAGAAGTGCACTGCAATTCGCCGCGTAATCGCACCGTCTGCTATTGCGGCCGAGGTCGTCGAGGCACTCTCCACGGCGCTCGGCAAGATCCGAATAGGTAATCCCGCGGTAAAAGACGTCGATATGGGCGCGCTGGCCAGCCAGGGACAGCGTGATGAAGTCCGAGACCGGGTCGCAGAGCTTTCGCACGAGGCCACTGTTGTCTACGGTGGCAACGACGACTTCGAGGTGATCGACGCAGACTCGAAAAAAGGCGCGTTCTTCATGCCGACGCTTCTGCACTGCGACAAACCACTGACGTCCTCTTCCGTGCATTCGGTAGAGGCCTTCGGCCCTGTCAGCACGGTATTGCCGTACGACAATCTTGATGAAGCCATTGAGCTCTCACGTCTGGGTGAAGGCAGCCTGGTGGGATCCATCATCACCAATGACAACGATGTTGCACGGGAACTTGTGCTCGGAACAGCGGCCTATCACGGCCGTATGGTTGTGATTAATCGTCATTGCGCGGCCGAGTCCACCGGGCATGGCTCACCGCTTCCACATCTCATCCACGGCGGGCCCGGCCGTGCCGGCGGTGGCGAAGAAATGGGCGGTATCCGTGGCGTACTGCATTACATGCAGCGCACGGCTGTTCAGGGGTCGCCGCAAACACTGACAGCGATCGGCCATCGCTGGATTAAGGGCGCCGACGAACTCGATCCAGGCGTGCATCCGTTTCGAAAAACCTTTGAACAACTCGACATCGGCGACACACTGATCACGGACTCGCGCGAGGTAACGCTGGACGACATCGAACATTTCGCGGAGTTCACTGGCGATAATTTCTACGCCCACATGGATGAAGAGTCCGCTGTGAAAAACCCGTTCTTTGACGGGCGAGTCGCACACGGTTATCTCATCGTGTCGTTCGCCGCCGGTTTGTTTGTCGATCCCGACTTTGGACCAGTGCTCGCCAACTACGGTGTTGATGACTTACGTTTCGCGCAGCCCGTCAACGTCGGCGATACGTTGAAAGTCAGGCTTTGCTGCAAACAAAAAACACTTCGCGCCGGCACCGGCTATGGCGAGGTTCGATGGGACTCGGAGGTGACCAATCAGGACGGCGAGGTCGTTGCACAGTACGATGTGCTGACAATGGTCGCGACGGATGAACACTGGGCGTCAGTGAGCTAGATACGGAATGGCAATGCCGTATCTGATTTGATTTCTTTGAGCACGATATTCGAACGAACCTGTGAAACGCCCGGCAATTTGAAAACGAAATCGTCGAGAAATGCGTTATAGGCATCCATGTCTTCGACTACAACTCGCAGATGAAAATCGGCCTCACCACTCGTCGCGAAACATTCAAGCACTTCCCGGTGCCGCGACACTTCTCGAATGAAATGATCGACATTCTTTTGCTCATGGCGCGCCAACGACACGTGCACCATGGATGACAACCCGAATCCTGCCTTCCGCGCATCGACGATCACGGCATAGCGACTGATAATTCCGTCGTTTTCCAAAGCCTTGACTCGACGCCAGCACGCGGACGTCGACATGCCAACGCGATCGGCAAGATCCTGCATTGTCAGGCGACTGTCGAGCTGTAATTCCGCCAGTATCTGCTGATCTTTTGCTTCCAGCACCGATTTCTCCAACTTCGCGATTATCGGGTTATTTTGCCAGTTTTTACTCTATTTTGGTATGTCATGTCGTGAATTAGTCAATATTCGGGATCATCGGCACCCCTACCCACCCAAACTCTGCGACACTGGCCGGATGACTTTCCCCCTCGACAACTATGAACTCGATGACCGCTACCGGCGCGAATCGGGACGCGTGTTCCTGACTGGAACGCAGGCGCTGGTGCGGATTCCACTGATGCAGCGAACGATGGATATCGCCGCCGGACTGAATACTGCCGGATTTATCAGCGGCTATCGCGGTTCGCCGTTGGGTACCTTTGATCAGGAACTCTGGCGAGCCAAGCCCTTCCTGGAAGAAAGCAATATCGAGTTCCTGCCAGCAGTGAATGAGGATTTAGCGGCGACGGCTGTATTGGGTTCGCAGCAAATCGAAACGGATCCGGATCGCGAAGTCGACGGTGTTTTTGGCCTTTGGTACGGGAAGGGCCCGGGCGTTGATCGCGCCGGCGATGCACTAAAGCACGGCAATGCTTACGGCAGCTCTCCTCACGGCGGCGTGCTCGTCATCGCTGGGGATGATCATGGCTGTGTCTCATCGTCAATGCCACACCAATCCGACGTCGCATTCATGACGTTCATGATGCCCAACCTGAACCCGTCCAGCGTTGCTGAGTACCTGGAGTTCGGCTTGTACGGTCTCGCGCTCTCACGTTTTTCCGGAATGTGGGTCGGTTTCAAGGCAATCTCCGAAACCGTCGAGTCCGGAATGTCGATCGAACTTCCGGCCTACCCGCAGTTCGTCATACCCGAGGATTACAAGGCGCCCGCCACCGGCCTGCACTACCGCTGGCCCGACTTTCCGGGACCGCAGATCGAGGAGCGACTGGAGAGTAAAAAAGCAGCGACACTTGCATTCGCAGCGTCGAATCCGATCGACCGAAAAATATTCGACATTGCCGATGCGCGCTTCGGCATCGTAACAACCGGTAAGGCACACCTGGACCTCATGGAAGCGCTGCGCCTGCTCGGTATCGATAACCGTAATGCGGAAAAGGCTGGCATTGATGTTTACAAGGTCGGCATGGTCTGGCCGCTCGAGCCAAACGGCGCCCTGGAGTTCGTCAAGAATAAACATGAAGTGCTTGTCGTCGAAGAAAAGCGCGGAATTATCGAAAGCCAGTTTAAGGAGCATTTCTACGACTACCCGGGCCGCAAACCCAAACGCATGGTCGGTAAGGAAGATGAAGACGGCAATCGTCTGATCCCGTGGGTGGGGGAGCTATCACCCGTGCAACTGGCTCAGATAGTGGCGCAGCGACTCGATAATGAATTTGGTGGCAACACCTATGGGCAACGCGCGCAGAAATTGCTCGCGCATCAGGGCGCAGTCATCGAGGTCGCCGGCGCCAAGCGAATGCCCTATTTTTGCTCCGGTTGCCCACACAATTCGTCGACCAAAGTTCCCGAAGGATCGAAAGCGCTCGCGGGGATCGGTTGTCACTTTATGGCCAACTGGATGGACCGCGATACGGACGGCCTAATTCAGATGGGCGGCGAAGGCGTCAACTGGATACCACGATCGAAATTCAACGGTGGAAACCACATTTTCCAAAACCTCGGTGACGGTACGTTTTATCACTCAGGCTCGCTGGCGATACGACAGGCGATAGCGGCAAAGACCAATATCACGTACAAGATTCTCTATAACGATGCGGTCGCGATGACGGGTGGCCAACCGGTTGACGGTCCGATATCGGTTCACGCAATCGCCCATATGGTGCGATCAGAAGGTGCCGAGCGCATCGCGCTCGTTTCAGATGAACCCGAGCTTTTTGAGGCTCGCGAGTTTCCAGCTGGCATGACGATCTCGCACCGACGGGAAATGGACTCGGTACAAAGAGAACTTCGAGATATCCCGGGCGTCACGATTCTTATCTACGCGCAAACCTGCGCGACCGAAAAACGGCGTCGTCGAAAACGCGGCAAGATGGTCGACCCGAAAAAGTTCGTCGTCATCAATGACCTCGTCTGCGAAGGCTGCGGGGACTGCTCCGTTGAGTCGAATTGCTTGTCTGTCGTGCCCAAGGAAACGCCGTTCGGCCGCAAACGGCAGATCGACCAGAACACCTGCAACAAAGATTATTCATGCGTGAACGGTTTTTGCCCGAGTTTTGTGACGGTTGAAGGCGACGTTGCTCGTCAGTCCGCTGCCGAGATCGCCAGCCCGGTCGTTACGTCGCCCGAAAACACGTTGCCCGAGCCGGAAATACCAGCGACCGGCAGTTGTTTTGACCTGATGGTCACCGGCGTTGGCGGTACCGGGGTTATCACGGTCGGCGCTCTGATTACGATGGCCGCGCACCTGGAAGGCAAAGGCGCCAGCGTGCTGGACTTCATGGGCTTCGCACAAAAATTCGGTCCCGTATTGAGCTACATTCGAATTGCTCCCAATCCGGCAGCGATCAATCAGGTGCGAATCGAGCCAGCACACGCCGACGCTTTGATCGGTTGTGACCTCGTAGTGAGCTCGTCGCCGAAAGCGTCACTCACGTATAGAAAAGACCATACGCGCGCCGCTGTTAATACGGCGGAGATGTTAACGGCTGATTTCGTAAAACATAGGGACGCCAATCTGCGCGTCAACGATCGCATCAGTGCGATTGAAGATGCAATTGGCGCGGACAATCTCTCAACGATCAATGCAAACCAGCTAGCCGGTGAGCTGATGGGGGACACCATATTTTCGAACGTATTGCTGCTCGGATATGCCTGGCAAAACGGCCTGGTCCCGGTATCACTCAAGGCATTGATGCGGGCAATCGAGTTGAACGCGGTCGCGGTTGAGAAAAACAAGATCGCCTTTACCTGGGGGCGCTTGGCCGCAGCAGATCCAGGACAAATAGAAAGTGCCATTAACCGCGATACGATCGACGACGCTTCGCTGGAAGCCGTCATTGCAAGACGCCGGGCTTTTCTGGTCGAGTATCAGAATGAAAGTCTCGCCGCTCGTTACGAAGAGCGAATAGAGCAGGTCCGGATCCGCGAATCGGCCATTGGTGGCCAAGGCGCGCTAACCGACGCCGTCGCAAGAAGCTACTTCAAGTTACTGAGTTACAAAGACGAATATGAAGTCGCACGATTGCATTCGCGGAAGGAGTTCATCGCGTCGATCCGCAGTGATTTCGGCTCAAAGGCGAAACTTCGATTTCATCTTGCACCACCGATTATGAATTCCGGTCTCGATGCCCGCGGTCGTCCGCGAAAGAAAGAGTTCGGTGGCTGGATGCTGCCTGTATTTGGCGTTCTCGCAATGTTTCGGGGTTTGCGCGGAACGGCATTCGACATCTTCGGTCGAACGGACGAGCGGCGAATGGAGCGCGCCCTCATCAAAGAGTTCGAACAACTACTTGAAGAACTACTGCCCGCGTTGAACGAAAACCGGCTTCAGGGTGCGACCGATCTGGTCAGCTTGTATATGAATATTCGGGGTTACGGTCCCGTGAAAGACGAATCAGTTGACCTTGTTCGAAGACAGGTTGCCGAACGCCTGCAAAACCTCGTATCCATCAGCGCAGAAGCGACGTGAGTGTCAACGACTGGCTCGCCGTTCTTGCCGCTACATAACGCACCAAGATAGACGGCGGAAATCGCATCACGGTGACTGGTGAAGCGATTTCCGGGTCTGCCTTGCCTGCTTACTTCACGACAAAAGTGACCTTCATCGTTACGCGATAAGCGGTCACTTCACCGTTATCAACGACCACTTTTTGTTCCTTGATCCAGGCGCCCTCGATTTTGTGGACAGTTTCAGACATTTTCTTGATACCTTTTCGAATCGCCTCTTCGAAACTCTTGGACGATGACGCTGAAATTTCTGACGTTTTTGCAACACTCATTTGATGCTCTCCTTTAGAAAATCTACCCGATGCTCAATTATTTCAACCCTGCAAACGCGGGCCGGCCGTCAAAACTACCCAGCTCTGAGACAAGCTTCAACTTTGAGCGTTCTGAGATAACACACCGGAACCAGTCGATTCGCATTCAATTGGCAGATCATCCTGCCTTTTTGTTTCAGGACTCGCGTATAATACGTCGCCATACTCACATTGGCATCAACGGATGCCTAATTACTTTATTTTGGATTGGAGTTTACAGATGAGCAAATTCACAGGCCTTGTTGCGGTCGCATTCCTCGCCATGGTGGCGTCCGGACACGCGTTGGCAGACGCTAAGGAAGGACAACTTTACCTTTCAGCGATGGGTTCCTATGTCGACGACGACACTGATCGTGGAATTAAGGACGAAATTAATGGCGGCCAGATTAGCCTGGGTTACGCATTGAGCGACGCGTGGAATATCGAGGCGATGATATCCATTGCAAACAACAATACGGCAGATCTGGCATCAGTCTCCAATCAGGACCATCGAGGAATCGGGATTGACCTGCAGCGATTATTTCGTCAATCAGCCGATTTCAGACCGTACCTGCACGTTGGAATGGGAAACTTTCGAGTCGAACCGAACGACGGCTCATCCGCCGCTGACGGTGGAATGTATTCAGCTGGCGCGGGATTCCTGTTCAACATATTTGGCGACAGAACCGCACTCCGCGGCGAGTGGCGTCACAGAATCGATCGCGCATCCGGAATCACCATGGTCGACGATGTTTTCAGTTTTGGTGTGCAGATCCCGTTTGGTGCAAAGAAGGCGAAATTTATCGACACAGACGGTGACGGAGTCGCCGACAGTATGGATCGTTGCCCGAACACACCGGTTGGCACCGCCGTTGACGCCTATGGTTGTGAGCGCGACAGCGACAACGATGGCGTCAAGGACTCGATGGATCAATGCCCGGGAACGCCGTCTGGCGTCAAAGTGGATGCAACCGGATGCCCGTTGGATAGCGACGGCGACGGCGTAAGTGATGACAAGGACAACTGCCCAGGTACACCGGCAGGAGCCGCTGTTGATGCCACAGGCTGTGAGCTTGATGGTGATAATGACGGGATCGTGGATCGCCTTGACGAATGTCCTGATTCGGCGGCAGGCGTTCAGGTTGATATCAAGGGCTGCGAAATCAAGGAAGAAATTACGCTTCAAGGCGTAAATTTTGAGTCCAACTCAGATCGACTCTTGCCAGGCGCGACCAGTGTGCTCGACGATGCCGCCGCAACGTTGCGGAAGAATCCCAGCATCAAGGTTGAGGTCGCTGGCCACACCGACAGCGACGGTGCAGCTGCACACAATGAAAGCCTGTCTACCCGGCGTGCAACGACTGTGCACGACTTTCTGGTGGCCAATGGCGTCACGTTGGATCGCTTGTCAGTACGCGGATACGGTGAATCGCAACCCGTCGCTGACAACGCTACGACTGCTGGAAAAGCGCAGAATCGACGCGTAGTGCTGCGTATCGTAGAACGCTAGAACCGGAACAGAGAAGTAAGATATGGGGCGCGCAGTAGGCACTGCGCGCCCTTTTTATTGACGCTTGGAATCGATGTCAGTAATCAACGACCTTTTCTTGATGCTCTGGGTATCTTCATAGCCATCAATCCAGGTTAGCAACTGGCCCGCCGGCATCGGCTTCGCAATGAAATACCCCTGTACCAGATCGCAACCGAGTCGCCGTACGATCGCGTACTGCTGATCCGTTTCGACACCTTCTGCGACAATATCGAGCTTCATTGCTTTGCCTAATGCAACAATTGCTTCGATCACGCGGTTATTCGCATCAGAGTCCGACAACGCGGCCACAAACGACTGATCGATCTTCAATGTCTGCACCGGAAACTTAGCCAGGTAGCTCAGCGATGAATAACCGGTACCGAAATCATCTATATGAATGCCGACGCCGAATGCCGCCAAGTCGTCCAGAACTGGCTGAGCGATTGTCAGATCTTCGAGTAATACCGTTTCTGTCAACTCAAGATTGAGAAGCTTCCTGTCGATATTCTCGCTTATCAAAATGCCCTTGATCAGACTGACCAGATCGCGATTTCGAAGTTGATGAGCAGACACGTTGACGCTGACTGGAATCGTCCATTTCACCGTCTCCCGCCATTTGGCAATATCGGCACAAACACTGCGCAGGATCGATTCAAAGATCACGTCCGAAATTCCCATTTCTTCACTGAGTGAGATGAAGTCAGAGGGAGGAACTGTCGAACCATCCGGGCGCGTCCATCGGGCCAAGGCCTCGAGCCCCGCCACATTGCCAGTCGCTGTACATTGCTGCGGCTGGTAATGCGCACAGATCTGCTTGTTCTCTATCGCAGCGCGAAGCTCGGCTTCGAGGTCGAATTTATAGCGTGCCCGATAGCGCATCTCGCTGTGGTAATAAGTGATTGAACTGTCGAGGCTGCGCATCGAGCGATGTAAGGCCGCCTCGGCACAACGAAAGACACTCTTCGCATCACGCCCATGCACCGGATGCCATGACACACCTATGCTCGCCTTCAGGAACAGGTCACGGCCGTTGATAAGGAACGGGGCCTCAACGGTTTCCTGAACCAACTCCGCCAACTCTTTAATTTCGGCATCGTTTTCGATGCCCGGGACAAGAATCGCAAATTCGTCGGCACCGAAACGTCCGACAACCGCCATACGATGACCTTCCTCGTCACAAAACGTCCGGCACAGTCTGTTGGCGATCGAACGTAAGAGCTCCGTACCGGCGTCATAACCCATCGTTTCGTTGACAGAGCTGAAGCGATCAATATCGATAAGCACTGCAACCGTGTCTCCGTCAGATTCTTCCGCCTTCTCAATTAGAGTCTTAAGCTCCTCGATCAAAAGCAGCTGATTCGGCAGGCGAGTGACAACGTCGAAGTAAGCGAGCTTCTGCAGAGCGGCGGTCCGCTCCTCAACGCGTTGCTCCAAATCCTCGTTCGCAGTTCTCAATGCCATATCTGCATGCCACTTGCCGCATAATGCAGCGGCGAGTTGGCGACATTCGACGGCGTGAAACGGCTTCTGGAAAAAGAACACCTTGTCCGCCGGTGGAATCTGTTTTCCGAGATCTTCCGGGGCAGGACTGACAGAACCGGTTACAACCACGATATTTACATTCGGGTCCATCGCCCGAATTTGCTTTGCGGCTTCAATACCGTCAATTCCCGGCGGCATGCGGATATCGATAAACACGATCGAATACGGTTTCCCAAACTTAATCGACACGGCGACAGCCTCAACTGCTGCCTCGCCCTGGTTGCGAGAATGAACCTCAAATCTCGCCGCACCCCGCTCATCAGTTTCTTCACCGAACAGCACCTTCTCGAGATCGGTCAAGGTCGTGATCGCCGCATCCGGCTCGAAGTCTTCGCCGAGGCAACGCAAGTACTCATTGACCAGGACCTCATCGTCGTCGACGACGAGGACACGATTAGTGGAGATTTGTTGAAGTTCGCCCATGCCAATATCGCTCATTGTGTTTTCACCATGGATACGACATCCTCAGCCAGCTGCGTAAATGACAGCGGCTTGCTGAAGTAGTGCAAATGCATGGGTGGTGGAACACGTCGTTGCAGCTCCTCGAACGGTACGTCTGAAAATCCGGTGACGAAAATTATCTCGACGTCGGGGTCGAGTTTTCGAATTTGACTACCCGCCTCGACGCCATCGATTCCGGGCGGCATGCGAACATCAAGAATTACGACATCAAACGGCTCTCCGTCCTCGCGTGCCGCCTCGGCAACCTTGATCGCGTCTTCGCCCTGATTGCAGACGACTATTTCAAACTTGGGCTGATTCTCGAGGTCGTTTGTTGTATCGAATAGCTCGGCTGCCAGCGCCTTGAGCGCCTGCGTCTGGCTGGTTTGATCATCGTCACCGAACGCCTGTCGATAGCATTCGAGTACATGTTCGTCATCGTCCGCGACGAGCACTTTGATGAATTCCTGATCCTGCAACGTGTACACCTTCAACCTCCTCGCGCCGCAGGTAACAGCACATGAAATTCGGCTCCGTGGCCGTCGCCTGCGCTCTCTGCGGAAATCTTTCCACCCATTCCCGCGACCGCGTTTGCACACCAGTGCAGCCCCAGTCCATTGGCATCGCCTTTGGTCTTGGACGTGAAGCCGCGTCGGAAAATATGTAACTCTGTGTCCTTGTCGAAACCACTACCGTTGTCACGGACCGTGACCCGGACCATCGGTTTTTCGTCGATGATCTCGTTCGCCGCCTCCAGAGAGATTTTTCCGCCTGTCGCTCCGCTTCGTTTAATGGATTCGTAGGCATTCAGAATCAGGTTACCCATAACTTGCAGCAGTCCGATTCGGTGTGCGCGAACCCGTAAACTTACAAGATCATCGTCGAGCACTAACTCGACGGATTGTGGCTTTTCCTTGGGAATGACATTCGCTGCCTCACCCAGAAGCTCATCAATAACGACGTTTTCAGCGACCGGTGCGACATTCGCGAATTTTTGTTGATCGAAGAGGATGCCTTCGACCTGCTTCGCCTGCGCCGTGACGACGTTCAGATCTTCAAGGGCATCGTCACCAACAGATTTTATGTGCTTGAACGAGGCCGATATGTACTCGAGAAGTTTTTCCTTGCGCTCTGGCGGGCAGTCGGGATCCGTCAGTTGTTGAGCCGCCTCCGCAATTCGCAAACTCCCACTCACTTTGAATGATTTTCTGAGGCGATCGAGCCCGTTGATCATCGGCGTCAACGCATTGCGAATGTTATGCATGACTTCGGCGGCCGTATCCGCTTTACCGGCCTTGAACGATTGATCGAGTAGCGCGCGTCGTGCATCGGAAAGCTCGCCCGTCATGCCGTCAAACTGGCGTCCGAGATCGCCGATTTCGTCGCCTCGATTCATGGAGAGCGGCCGCGATAAATCGCCGCTGTCTCTAATTTCATCAATATGTTTTGAAAGTTGCTCGATCGGTCGCAAGATTGTGTAGCGCAAGGTAAACCAGATAAATGCGCACACAAGAACGCCGGCGACGAGCATGAACAGCATCGCCGCATTAATGGTCTGCGAACCGAGGCTCGAAATATTTCGCGGTGTTTGAGTGCGGAGAACCAGGATCTGCGCACCGTGAATATCGCCAAGTGTCTTTCTTGCGGCAATCACGTTTGGGGCTGTGGCTATTATCGCCCCCGCCTCAGACTCGGTGCGCCCCTCTGCTGCCTCCCAGGACAGATCAACACCGGTTCTCTCTCTAAGCCGTGCCAGTCGTGATTCGTTCAGGAACTGTGCCATTACAACCGCGCCGGCAATCGGGCCAGAGTCGTCGGAGAGGAGTATCGGGCGAGAGCTGATGATCATCGGTCCCCGTGACGTCTGGATGAAACCGGCTGTCCGATCCAGCGCCGAATCGTGCTTTACCAGACCGGCAGACTCCGTTCGATCAGGATTGAGGATATCCAATGAGTCGATCGAAACCTCTTCACCGTCCACGAGCAGCTGCGACCAGACGAGGCGGCTGTCGGCGGCATAGATCGCCATCATATCCAACCCCAGATTGACCAGTGTCGGGCGATCGAGGTTTGATTTCTTGAAACCTGGATTCAGTCCGCTGACGAAATAATAGATGTCGTCCCACGGGGCCCAGTCGGCGGTAACGGCCTCCAGATTCTCGATGTCCGCCCGCAAAGCCGCTTCTGCTCTGTGCAAATCGGAACGCGCCGCGTCGGTCTCGAGATCGTCAAACGCCGGCGCGATAACTGACTGCAGAATTGTGTAGGAAACGAGGACGAACGTGGCGATGAGCAACACAAGCGTCAGGGACACTTTGCTCTGCAAGGGTATCGATGTCTGTCTATTTGACATAAACGCGCCGTTTATCCAACATAAGCTCATATAAACGCTTCAAATTGTACGGATCACGCACGTTACGGAGCGTGACCTGACGCACCTTATGACCAATCATGTGATACCTTACGCGGCGTCCGGATTGCCGCCTTGAGACCCATTCATGCCCCTATTTAAGCGCACCCTCAGCGAATTCCTTTTCCGCCGATTCATGCTGAAGCACTACTCGTCAAACCTGCTCCTCGACATGAATCTCGAAGCCAAAAAGGACACGCTCGCCTATATCAAGGCGAACATGGTCGACGCACCCTATTTCGAAAAACACCCGCAGCTGGTCAAGCACATACTGGGGCAGGTCGAGCCGTCCGGGCTGACTATGGAATTTGGCGTGGGCAGAGGCAAGTCGATGCGCTGGATCGCATCCGCTGTCACGGACACTGTTCATGGATTCGATTCGTTTGAGGGCATCCAGGAGTACTGGAACGGCAATCCGGTCGGCTCCTTCGCCCAAAAGCAGATGCCAAAAGTGCCTGACAACGTTGAGTTTCATGTGGGCTATTTCGATGCGACTTTGCCAGGCTTTCTGGAGTCCCATACGGACCCAATCGCCTTCTTGCATGTCGACTGCGACCTGTACTCTTCGACCGTCACTATTTTTGATTTACTGGGCGCGAGACTGCAGCCGGGCTCAGTTATTCTTTTCGACGAGTACTACAATTTCCATCGCTGGCAACAGCACGAATTCAAGGCATTCCAGGAATTCGTTGAAAAATCCGGACTCAAGTACGAGTACATCGCTTATTCTGTGACCGGACAACAGGTTGCGGTTCGCGTGCTAGAGAATCCCACGAGCTAAGAAGAACGTAATATGACCGACGACCCCGAGGCTCCAGTAAACCGCGACGAGCTACCGTTCGTCGCCCCCTGCCGGAAGCTTTCTCCCTGGGCGCCATTTTCCTGGGTTCGAGCCGGCGTCAAAGACCTCATGCAGGCACCACAGCAAAGCCTTGCTTACGGGCTATCGGTCGCAATCATGATTGGTATCGTCTGCATGCTCGCGTGGACGCGCGGCAGTCAGTGGTTCATGTTCGCGATGGTCGGCGGCTTCGTTTTCCTCGCGCCGCTCACCTGCATCGGCCTCTACGCGATCAGCGCACAACTTGAACGCGGCCAGGCACCGCTCATGACGCGCAGTATTCGCGCGGCGCTGAAACGGCACTTCGGCAATGAAATGATTTTCGCCCTCGTACTGCTCATAATTTTTCTGGTCTGGGCACGAGCCGCCGTCATGGTCAGCGTGTTTTTCCCGACTGATGGCGAAACGACGACAATGGACCTCATCGCTTTCTTCAGTTTTGGCACGACGATCGGTGCGGTTTTCGCTGCCGTCACGTTTTCAGCCAGCGCGTTTTCATTGCCCATGATCATGCACCGCGATGTCGACAGCATTACGGCAATCGTCACATCGGTGAACGCGGTGCTGCGCAACAAGGGAGCGATGCTCGTCTGGCTCACAATTATTGTGGCGTCATTGCTGATCGGAATTGCGACGGCCTTCATCGGACTTGTCATTATCGTGCCGGTCATAGGCTATGCGGCCTGGCATGGCTATCTTGAGACGATTGATGCCAGCGATTTTCCGCGTCACGAGGTGGGAATTACCTCAGTGCCAAGACCTGACATCGCCGTTCAGGACGACGATAGCTCGAGCGCACACGATGCGGACCCTAATAACCCGGGCTCGTCGTGAGTGATCAGCAAGGTCGGAATGCGCTCCATGTAGGCGCGATGACGGCCCTTGTTCTCAAAGCCCGCGCGGAAGCCGCTGGCTTTAAGCAAATCGGGATAGCGCTTGACTATGCCACCGGCCAGATACACGCCGTCATAGGCACCCAGTGATAACGCGAGGTTGCCGGCAATCTGTCCCAATACCTCAAAAAACAACTGGGTTGATTCCACCGCAATGGCATCCTCTTTAGCCAGAACACGGGAAAATATCTCAGATGCGGTTATCTTCTCATCCGGCTTCCCATAAATTTTTCTCAAAGCCCAATAGATGTTTTCCAGACCGGGCCCGGATACAAGACGCTCCTGGGTCACGCGCTCATAACGTTGGCGTAGCTGTTGCAATACTTCTATCTGCTTACCTGTTTCGGGCGCAAATCCCGCATGGCTGCCTTCACCGACAACCGGGAAAAAACCATTAGAACGACCGATCAAACCACCGATGCCCAAACCGGTACCCGGCCCCAACACACCGAGAGTAATCTGTTTTTTTCCTTCGAGGT
>RCNB010001042.1_pt1 | contig 17756 bp, 7 predicted proteins | sample 2041321 | NCBI WGS metagenome assembly RCNB01 (sample SAMN09708232, study PRJNA481090) | Marine sediment metagenome, whole genome shotgun sequencing project. | reverse complement strand
GAGTAAGAAAAATTATTTCTAATTAGGTTGTTAATTAATTAATTTAACTAAAAGAGGTTGGAGTTTTATTTCTCCAGCCTTTTTTTATTGATGCTAAAGTCCTTTGATTGATTCTCTTTAATTTATTTTTTATCTAAGTCAAAATCATTCATAATAATATAAATCTAAAAAACAAAATATTACGGATTTAAATAGTGGATAAAAAAGGGGAAAAGTCGAACTATTTTGATGAGGATTTATTATTAGTATCCAAATTTGGTGATAGATTTATAAAAGTAATATAGAATGCCAAAGGAATAGTAATATATTTTTAAATTAAGAGTCCTACATGTACTTCTTTATAGTACAGTAATTAAAAGGGTATTATGAAGTAATACGGATCTGGATTCCGCTTGCATAAGATTGTAGACATATCACATTTTAAGTTATACAGAATAGGGATATTACTCTTAATAACGAACACGGCTTTTGGTACACGCACAATTAGTAATACCACGAAGAAAGTCTAATCCAATAGTAACAACGTGTGTTCCAGAATTATATGCTGATAATCCATTAGTTGTAAATTGATAAGCATATCCAAAATAAAATACAGATTGTTTAAACCCAACCATTGGGCCTATGTTAAGAGGCTTAAAAAATTGATCGTTAAGAAAACGAAACGATATGCCTCCCCAAAAGTAGTTTTCATCTCGTCCAAACTTTCTAAGCTTAAAATTTACATCTGTACTTGAACGCTTATCACTAGTAAAATATTGATAATAAATTGAAGGTTCAAACTCTATACCATCTTCTTTAGTTTGCCCATAGGTATAACCAGCATAAAATTGATAGTTTAAAAGTAAGCTAGGCTCTAAGATTCTAACACTTTCGTCAACTTTTTTCTTTAAAACATTATTAAGATTCAAACTAAAAAAGAATGCCTTGTATCTGTATAAAGCACCTACATCAAAATTATTATTAGTAGTTTTTCTGTCATCAGTAACAAAAGGATCTATTACTGGGTTTTCAAAGTTGGTATTAAAATTATCGATGTCAATTCTAAAATTGTTGATATTATAAGAAAGGCCTAATGACAAATACTGCTCACTAGGAATATTTAAAATAAGGTGATGTGCAAAAGAAAATTTGGCTCCTGTTTGAATGGTATTTCCATTACGATCATTATAAAATGATAGTCCAACACCAGTACGGTCTGCAATTCTAAAATCACCATAAAACGATTGATTGTCTGGAGCTCCTTTAATACCAACCCATTGTGTTAGGCCATTAGCTCTAAGCTTTAAATTATCTCCAATACCTGCATATGTTGGTGAAATAACAAAATTGTTATCTGCCAAATATTGGGTAAAAACGGGTAAATTTAATTCTTGACCATAGCTGTAAGTTACGATTAGAAGTAAAAGATATATGATAATTTTTTTCATTTTTTCATTTTTAATGTTAAGGAGCCTAACAACCTTTTTATTAGCGGTACAAAGTAAAATGACCTACAAAGTCACGATTATCATTCGCGTCATTTAATTTTACAACATACCAGTAATCTCCAGTAGGAAGTTCATTGCCCTTATATTTACCATCCCATTTATCACCTTGCCTAAGTGTAACTACAGCACGACCATATCTATCAAAAATATCGAACGTAAGATTTGGATACTGTTGAGCACAACCAGGCCCCCATTCATCTAATACACCATCTCCATTTGGTGTAAAATAGTTTGGTATACACACATCAACATATTCAAGATATATAGAATCCGTTGCCACACAACCATTGCTATCTGTTACTACTACCGTGTAAGTTCCAGTTTCAAAAATTGTAAATACATTTGTGCTTCCAAAGTATTCATCATTCATGGTATATTCATAAGGTGTAGAACCACCAGATGTTATAGCTTCAAACTGATTTAAACCACTCTCAGCTAATGCTAACACTAATGGGTCAAAATCAGGAATATCAAAAAACTCGGTTCTTTGAATACAACCATTTGTATGCCTAACATCAATATAATGATTGACTCCTGCAGGTACATCAACAAATACATTACTTGTTTGATAAGTGCCTCCATCCAAAGAGTAATCTAAATCTGAAAGATCGGTTATACTAGCGTCTACAGTTACGGTAACAATATTTGAAGCAGCATTGTTTACACAACCAAATTCAACTTCAACCATTGGATTGATTAATACAGATTCTGGGAACGTAATATTCCATTCAGACTCACAACCAAGAGCATCACGAACATAAACAACATGATCTCCTCCTGCCAATCCAGTAAAATCGAATTGTGTTTGTGTTAATGTTCCTGTCATGTAAGTACCATTAATATCATCTAAACTAACACTGTATGGTAAATACCCTCCTGATATATCAACACTAAATTCACCATCTAAATCTCCTTCACAAACTTCAGGAAGTATAGAACTACCAACAATAGTAAGTATCACTGGAACTGGATCATTTATGGAGAAATCAATAATTACAAAACATCCTAATTCGTCTTGAGCAATGGCTTGATATACTCCTGGAGGAAGGTCTTCAAATATCGGCGACTCAAAAAATTGATTCAATTGTGGTGAAATTGCGTATTTAATAGTTCCAGTTCCACCTGAAGCTATAATCTCTATTATTCCATTGTTACCTCCACTACATGTTACATCGCTTGCCGTAAAATTCGCAACTAATGGTGCAGTTGGTTCTGTGATATTTATTTGTGAGCTCGTTGATAAACAATCTCCACTATCCACTCTTACTTGATAAGTTCCAGCTGGAAGATCAGTAAAAACTCCTGGATTAGTTTGTATTGGAGCGGGTAAGATATCATTACCAAGTCCATCTTGCAAAGTATATACATAACTTCCTAAACCACCTTCTGCAGTAGCTACAATAACACCTGAATTATCACCAACGCAATTAATCATAACATCAGTAGACTCCAAATTAACATCCAAAATTGGTAGCGGATCAATTGTTATTTCATTTGACACAGCAGATATACAACCATTAGCATCTCTTACATAATACATATATGTTCCAGGTGTTACTGAGAATGTTGTTGATGCGGTAAAAGACCCAAGTACTGTTGTAAAAGTTATATCATCACTATAGGTATAAGTTCCAGTTCCTCCTGAAGCACTTAAAGTAAGTGTAGCATCAATAGTACAAGTTGGTGTTGTAGCTGCAACCAAACCAGCTTGAACCTGAGTTGGTTGGTCAATCACAATATCTACGGAAATAAACTCACAATCATAGCCATCTGTTACAACCACATTATAAGTTCCTGCTCCTAAATCACTAAATATTGGTGAAGTTTGTGGACCAGAAGTACTTACTGTAGGCGAAACCATATTCAATGTATAGGTATAATTAGCTCCTGCTCCACCTGTTGTAGCACTTGCTGTTATTGTTGCGTTTGTATCTCCAAAACATGATAATAACGTTGAGCTTGCAGTTACTGTTGAATTTATTGGTGGTGGAATACTAAGTGTTAACGTATCTGAAACAATACATCCTCCTGCATCTCTTACATTTACTGTATAAGTACCAGCGGATAAATTTGTGAACGTTCCATTTGATGAGTAAGCAACTGTAGCAGTTCCTGTTAATTCATATTCATAAGTTCCCCAACCTCCATTAGCAATAGCTGTTATTGTACCACTATCATCATCACATGTTACATTGGATGTTTCTGTAGCAACAACAGTTAAAGCATCTGCTGGAGATGAAATTATAACATCAGATGTATTAGAACAGAACGGACTTGCAGTTTCAGTTATCACAACTGTATATGTTCCTGCAATTAATCCTGTTACTATTTCTGGATTTGTTGACGTATTTGCTGAAACAACTCCAAAAACTGAAGTACTTGTAATATCAAACACTTCATAATTATATGTTCCTGAGTAACCACTTACATTTAATTCAAAAGAACCAGTATTGTCTCCAAAGCATGTTACAGCAGTTGGTGTTGAAGTTAATGCAGGAAGCGTAGCTGATGGTAAAACAATCTCAACATCTTCAGTACATAAAGTTGTTGAATCTGTTATTGTAATTATATATGTTCCAGATGGAACGCCAGAAAACACATTTGTACTTAAAGTGATGGATGCTGGATTTGGACTTATAGTATAAGTATATGTGCCACTTCCTCCAGAACCTGTTATGGTAACTTGACCATCATCATTATTACATGAAGGTATTGTTGTAATGTCTGGAATTAATTCTAATGGAGCTTCAATATCAACTGATACTAAATTTCCACAGCCATTCACATCTTGAATTTCAACTGTATGCGTTCCTGATGCTAAATTTGATAACGTAAATGGGGCGACAAGTGTTTGAAAAGCGCCACCATCAATACTATAAGCATAAGGTGCAATTCCTGCTGTTGTTAACGCAACATCAATCTCAAAATTACCATCTGTAACTGTACATTGATTATTTAGTGTTGCAGTAATTACAGGTTCAGGATCAGCTGGTAATACAATTACTGGAGTTGATTTAATACAACCATACGCATCCATAACATGAACATAGTAGCTATTAGCATCTACATTAAATACATTGGCAGATGCCCAAAAAGGATCTGTTGGCAATGGTGGAATAATTGATGTTGTTAATTGATACACATATGGTGTAGTACCATTGGTTGCAATAGCGCTAATTACTCCTGTATTTGGGTTACAATTGGCATTTTTATCAACAGTAGCTGTAATATTTAAATCAAAAGCAGATTCTGTAATATTAAAAGGTACTGTTACTGCATTACATCCAGCATTAGGACCAGTAGTTTCTGTAATCAAGACAAAATACGTCCCAAAAGGTAATGGGCCTAAATTGGTTATAGATAACGATCCTCCAGCTAGAACTGTACCTAATCCAGAGATACCTGTTGTAGTTATTGACAATGAATCAAATATTTCATAAGTCACATCAGTTGGTACACCATAAATACTGTTAATTGTAAATGAAACGTTACCATCTGCACTACCAACACAAGTTATATTATTAGAGGTTAAGGCATCAGCGGTTAATGTTGAGTTGGTTGGAATTGGTGCAGCTGCAATTTCAAAATAGCTACAACCAGTTGATAAATCATAAACAATGAATGTATAAATAACTCCAGGTAACAAGCCTGTAAAAGTAGCTGATTGACTTCCTGGTGAATCTTCTGGAATCCATGTTCCTCCAGGGGGTGGAGGTGGAATAAATCCTTGATATATATCAAAAAAGAAAGGTCCAGTACCTACTAATGTGGTACCAATATTAACAACGGCTTCTCCTCCTAAAGCACAGTCAACTGTTGAGTTAATTGTAATATCTAAGTCATCTGGTGGAGATGCAACCAATACGTCCTGAATTAATATAGAACAGCCATTAGAGTCAACAACAATAATTTGATATAATCCAAAATCAACAACATCGAAGGTAGTTGATGTTGTTCCTGAAACATTAAGTTCAGATGCTGAATATCCGTTAGTTCCAGTAACAAAATAGTTGTAGGGTGCAGTTCCTCCAGTAACACTATCTATTATTATTGATCCTTTAGAGATACCACCTGCACTACATGTAATATCTACTGCATGATATGTTACTAAAATTGGATCTGGTTCAGCTATTGTTATGATTTCAATATCTGTACAAGATTTTGAATCCGTTAACGTAATTGTATAATCACCAGATGGTAAACCACTTGTTTGTGTTCCGTAATCTGTGCTAGTTGTAGTGTTATAAATATTAATCACAAATGGAGGTGTTCCAACTGTTGGATTAATTGTAACTTGAATAGAACCGTTTAAATCTCCATTACATAAATTTGGTGTTGACGATACTGAACTTATTTCAGGTAATGAAATAACATTCACAGTTTGCACACCTGATTCTGAAAGACATCCACTGGCATCAGTTATTTGAAATTGATATGTTCCATCTGTTGGAGTTGTATAAGTAAATAGTGAACCTGTTGCTCCCAATGAGGTATAACCTCCTCCATTTATAGATACTGCATATGTGAATGGTGCTACTCCTCCTGAAATTGTTCCAGTGATTATTGCTTCAGGTGACGCTGTACAATCTATATCTTTAGTTAATACTGTACTTATCGTTATTGGTGGTAAAGGTGCAATTGTATATGATTCGCTATAAGTACAGTCGTTAGCATCTCTTACTTGAAATGTATAAGTTCCTGGAGCAAGTCCTGGAAACACATTTGATGTTTGGTATGCTGTTGCAGATCCTGCTGGAGCAATAATTTGATACTCCAAAGGTGCTGTTCCTCCTGTTGTTCCTGTTATTGTGACATCAGAGGTTAATGCTGGACAGCTTAATGGTGTATTACTAAAGGTTAAATCGGTTGGTGGATTTAATAGGTCTATGGTTATTGGTGCAGCTATAAATGTACAGTTATTAGCATCTTGTATCGTAATTATGAAGGTTCCTGTAGTTAATCCTGTAAATGTATTTCCTGATTGAAAAGTAAAACCATCAATACTATACATATATGGTGGTGTTCCTCCTGTAACTCCTGTAACTGTAATTACTCCATTAGTAGTACAAGTATAAGGCGTTGTTAATGTTGCTGTGCCATCAATAGCACCAGTAGCTGCAATGGTTACTGTTTGAGGTGCACTTGTACATACATCTGTTCCTAAAGTATATTGAACTACTACATCATAATCACCAGCTGCAAGTCCTGTAAAAGTTGGTGAGCTAAAAAATGTTGTTCCACCATCAATACTGTATTCTAAGGTATTTCCGTTAGGATTTGTAACATTAATACTAATCCCTCCAACATTACCAGCATCTGAACATAAAATATCTGTTGCGGTAATATTAAATACTGGAGCAGGAGAAACATCAACTGTTATAGTTGTATCTGCCGAACAGTTATTAGAATCTACAACAGTAATATTATAAACTCCTGAAGTTGAAACCACAATTATAGGAGTCGTTTGGAAAACAGTTGTACTATTTACAAAATAGAAATATGGTGGAGTACCTCCAACTGGATATACAGTAATCTCGCCATCTGTACATGTTAAAGGCTGTGTAAGAGCAGCAGTAGCTGTTAATAATGGTGGATTAATTATTTCAATATCATCTGTAAACGTACATCCATCTTCTGTTGATACATTAATTGTATAAATTCCTGGATTTAAGTTTGAAAACGTATAATTATTATCATTTATTGGTCCTACACTATTTACTAATGTAGCGCCTTCATAAATTGAAAAGAAATATTGTGGACGAACATCATTTGCTGCCAATATCACACTACCTAATTCGCCATTACAATACGGCTGCGTTATAATGTTTGAAACCGTAAAATCTCTTTCTCTAATTTGAACATCAGGAACTGTAAAAATACATGGATTAGGAGTCACTCCTATTTGTCTAATATATACAGAATATATTCCTGGAGTTGTGATAGAAAAAATATTATTAGCTTGATAATTTATGCCATCAATACTGTACTCATAACTGCTTGGAACATCATTTACAACGATTTCTCCAGGGGTAGTACAATAAATATCTTTTGATGTTATTGTTGGAGCTAGTAAATTACTATAAACATTAAAATAAAACTGATTAAAACAACCACCTGTATAATTTAAAGTTAATCGATATTGACCCGCAGTATCTATTAAATAATTTGGACCCGTTTCAACTTGATTCCATGTACAAGACGCATCTTCATTTGCACAATCTTGGTCTGTAACTGCTGTACAACTTGTTTCATCTAATTTTTCCCAAATTATAGATGATGTATCTGTTATATTTGTTTGAATATTTCGAGCATCACCTGCACCACATAAAAAGAAGTTAGGCAACTCTTTTCCATCATTTGGACAAATAACAACTTGATCTGCAAACGGAATTAATGGGTTTGTAACTCCAGCCCCAAAAGTAATTACATCAAATACTTGGTCTATAGATTGACAAGGTGCTGTAGCGGTATTGGAAACATAATACGTTCCCGTAGTGGTAACAGTTATAGATTGTGTTGTACCAATTACTGGTGTTCCTGTTGGGCTTGTAGACCATGAATAAGAATCGTAACCATCACCAGCAGTTAATATCGTACTCGCACCACAAAGTATAACCTCTTCAATAAATGTACAGTCTAAATCTGCTAAAAAATTAGTAGTAGAAGGATTTAATAAACACCCTGCGTTAGTATTGAAACTCGGATCATCAGATATTGTGAATGTTGGATTTAATGTTCCGTTATATGTAGCAAATGCTTGATTGCTGATAATATTATCGCAAGCATCGTTTAACAAACTACAGGTTTGAACAACGGTTACTTTAAAACGAATTTCTTGTACAGGATCATTTTCTTCAACAATAGAATTATCAATACTAAAAATTATTTCTCTTGTAATAGGATTGTAACTCTGTACAGTAACTCCTATAGGTAAAACATCTAAATCTGAAGGATAATTAAAAACTATATTTATTGGAAGTATATCTCTAATAATAAGATTAGTAGCATCATCATTTCCTGTATTTTGAAAACCAATGACATAATTTAATTCATCTCCAAGATTTACCAACTGACCTCCAATATCATTCCCTAAAGCATCTTCAACAATCTTGGTAAGTACAATATTGGGTTCAATAATATCAACTGCTAAAGCGAAAAAATATTGAAAATAAGTGTCTCCACTAGTTTCTAAACGTACTGTTGCAGAGGTAGCATCATTGGCGATAACTGTATTTCCAGGATTAGGAACAACCATTACACCTGTATCAAATCCTAGGGTATTGGTACTATTAGGATTTCTGTTGTTTACTGGCATTGCACTTAATTGTGTTACCGAACTGTCAAAAAAGTTGTCTACCAGGCGATCTGCAGTTGAAAGGCTTACTCCATTAAGTAATAAGCGGTCACCTAAAATTGGGCTATCACCTTCTAATGTAGCAAATGCAAAATTTGCTCTTACAGGTGCTGGTGCAGGAATCGTTCTGAATCCTGAAACTGGAATATCTAATGCAGGATTACCTCCTGGAACACTAATAGCACTGAAACCATCAAAGCTAGTGATAGATTTACCAGGCAGTGTAGGGTTCTCATAGACAATAAACAAAGACCACCCAGCTGAATGCCCTGTTCCATTATAAGGATTATAAGTATCTGTTTGTCCTTCAGCACTAGAAACATTGGCAACAGTATAAGTTCCTAAATCTGTGCCTAAACTTGTAACAATGCTCGTAACATCTGCATAACAAGCATAAGGAAAACTATCGCCTCCATCAACTGAAGTTCCACTTGCATCAAAAACAACAGTTCCCACAATATCATTGTAGCCTCCTGTTGGTCCTCTAAATTTAATATTTGTAATAGGTTCTGCGCCGTTTGTTACAGCTCCCCAATATAACCCTGCATGAATAATTCTATAACAGCTAGGATCTGGGATTACTAAATCTGCACTACTTGAACTAAATGTTGAAGCATCTCCATCAATGTCAATATATTGCATATTAACATTATGGTTATAAACAGAATTGTCATTAAATGCGTTGTTATCTGGCCCCAAAATATTGTTACCAACTAAGACGATATCTCCTTTTACATCTTGATCAAATCTAGGTGTAAAGGGTACAAAATTTTGTGCAAAAGACTGCAACCCAAAGAATAGTGATAAAACAACTAGACTAGTCTTTAAATAAGTAGGTTTTCTCATGATTATATATTTTTGCACTTTTTTCCTCGTGGGGAATCGCTGAAAAAAATGATACGTCTTCTTTTATATTTTAGTTTTCAATTTTAACTATTGACATTTTACTGTTATATGGTTTACCATTGTCCAATTGTATGGCTTTTCTTGCTGTTTCTATATTTTCGAATTTTTCATAATAAATAAAGTATTTACTCGAATTAACATCATAGAAGAAATTTACATTTGCTTGACCTGCTAATATTGCATTTGTCAAAAATTCATCTCTTTTATTAACATCACTATGTATTGCGAGCACAATGTAATAACCTTCATCTTCATGCTTCACATCTTTAACAATTTGAATGTTATCTAAGATACGATCCTCACCAAAATCAAAGTCCTCAGCTTTTAACAATCTATTTGTACCTATTTCAGTACTTTGTTTAATTTGATTAAGGGTAGCTCTATCTTTTTGATATTTATCATCTTCATTATCATAAAGTGCTCGTTTTATTCTCCGCTTACGTTCAAAATCAAGATTAACATTTATTCTTTCTAATCTAGAAACTAAAGAAGCTTTTGCTCTCACTGATAATTCCTGTTCTTCCTTTAGCTCTTTTATAGTATTGCTGTAATACTGATTAGTTTCATCATTCTTATCTGAAACATTTTTAAGCCTATCATTGTATTGTCTTTCTAGTTCTAGAATATTTTTATTTCGTTCACTAATTGCATTATCTACTTCAACCTTTAAAGCTTCCAAAGCGCTATTTTGTGCCGTGACACTTTTAAAAGCTTTTGGTTCTTGATAAATACCTTGTTCACTTAAATCATTTTCTTTTTTTAAATCTTTGAGGTCCTCATTTTTATTATCAACTGCTTCATTCAATCTTGTTAGTAAATCCTCTTGTTTTAATTTAGATGCCTTAGCTAACTCTGTCATATTATACATAGCTCTTGCGAGTTCATCCTTATGAGTAATCTCTAATAGAACTGCTTCTTCAGCGGCTAGTTCCCTATCTGCCTTGGCTTTTAATTCTATTTCCTTAAGTTTCTGTTCTGTTATATGAGCTTCTTCATCTGCCCTTGCTTTCACTTCAGCTTCTGCTGCTAATTTTGCTTCTTTGTCAGCTTTGGCTTTAGCTATTAGTTCTATTTCCTTAAGTTTCTGTTCTGCTATACGAACTTCTTCATCTGCCTTTGCTTTCACTTCAGCTTCCGCAACTAATTTTGCTTCTTGGTCTGCTTTGGCCTTAGCTATTAGTTCTATTTCCTTAAGTTTCTGTTCTGCTATACGAGCTTCTTCATCTGCTTTTGCTTTCACTTTAGCTTCCGCAGCTAATTTTGCTTCTTTGTCAGCTTTGGCTTTAGCTATTAGTTCTATTTCCTTAAGTTTCTGTTCTGCTATACGAGCTTGCTCATCTGCCTTGGCTTTCACTTCAGTTTCCGCAACTAATTTTGCTTCTTCATCAGCTTTGGCTTTAGCTATTAGTTCTACTTCTTTAAGTTTTTCGGCTGAAATAAGAGCATCTTCATCTTCCTTGGCTTTCGCCGCTTCTTCTTGAGTTACTAGGGCCTTCTTGTCTGCTTTAACCTTAGCTGAAGTTTCAACCGCCAATCTTGCTTCTTCATCTTCTTTCGTTTTAGCTTGTGCTCGTGTTGCTCTATCTGCAGTAGTTGTAGTTGATTTTGCTAAAACTCGTTTTCGCTTTTTAGGAATTACAAAAGCAGATTCTTCATCATCACCTCCATAATTAAAGTTGTCTTTTTTCTTAAATCTATATGCCAAGGTAATATCATGAGAAGAACCAAATGTTTCCAAATCTCCAATTGCCTTTTCAAAATTATATTCAATAGCAATTTGTTCTGTAATGTTTAAGCCAATTCCTGCTGATAATCCGTAGACTGTATTATAACCAACTTGTCCCCAAATACCTTTAGGGACTGTAAGCATAGCTATTCCGGAAATAATAGTATTGTCTTTTTTAAATTCGGACCTGACTAGTGTTGAAAATTTACTTTGATCAAAAAAGCCTCGAGCATCCATATAACCTGTATACATTACATGCGCCTGAATACTTTGTTGAGGATCTTCTTTAATAAGTTCAGAAGATTTTAAATTATATTGTACTAAATTGTTTACAGATAAACCTAAATCAAAAAATTGTGTCCCATAATTAATACCAGGACTTATACTCAATAAAAAATTTGATGGAATATTGTTGAGTGATGGATCTGGAACATTGGTAATTACCTTTCCTTCATTAATACCACTACTATAAAAGCCTAAATTTAAGCCAAAAGTTAAATTGCTATCTTGTTGGAGCCTCGCATTGTAAGCAAAGTTTAAAATACCTCCAAATGATGTTAGTACACCATAATTTTGTTGAAACAGACCAACTCCAATTCCGATATTTTCTTTAAATCTTCCAGAATAACTTGCCATATAAGTTAAGGGGGCATCATCAAATTGAACCCATTCCCTTTTATTGGTAAAGCTTAAATATTTATTTTGTTCTCTAACAAAACTAAAAGTAGGGTTGATATTAAATCTATTAAATCTTAAAGAATTCCTAACTGGAATTGCAAGTGAGGCTACTCCATCTTCTTGCGAATATGAAAGCTGCGTTGCACAGAAAAGAATCATTATGATTAATAAATTAATTTTCATGTTATTTCACTACTGTTATTGAACCTTTTTTGGTGTTATTATTTTGAGTTGTAATCACATAATAATAAACTGGGTTTATGCTGTTGAAATTCAAATCATTTTGTGGCCAATTGTTTTGATAATCATTTGTTTTTAATACTACTTTACCAATGGAGTCCATGATAATGACTTCAGTGTTTGTTCCAGACACAAACTCTTGCGGAATCATCCATGTGTCATTTATATTATCTCCATTTGGACTTATTAGATTTGGAATGTTTGAAACATCTGGAAACGGTTCGCTAATTGTAAAATTAAATTCCTCTGATGCATTACATCCAACGGTTTGGGTAACAACAACTTTGTAGTTACCAATTTCTGAAGCCTCAAAATTATTAGTCGTTGCTCCAGAAATAACAACATTGTTTAAATACCAAACATATTCTGGACTATTAGCTGTTGTGCTTATAGTGACCATTAGAGTTTCTCCTTCATCAATATAATTTATATCAGAAACATCAATACTACTTGTAAAACCTGTATTTTCAAGTTGAATTGAGGCACTTGCCGAACAATCACCTAATTCAATATTAACTTCAAACAAGCCAGATTCATTTGTAACTAACATTTGGTCTGTAGCTCCAGAGATTTCTTCACCATCTTTAAACCATTGATAGCTATTTCCATTGATTGCGTTTAATGTGGTTGAACCTTGCGTTGAGCAATACGGATTCCCTAGACTAGAACTGATAGATGATGTGGTTTCTCCTGAAGACGCTTCACTAACCGTCACACGATTTGAAAAAGAATCAGATGTACAAGATCCATAAGCAGTTTCAACAAAGTAAGTTCCTGGTTCAGTTATAGACAGTGTCTCTCCTGAAGCAACAAAGACTGAGGTAGTTGGACTGGTTTCTTTAAACCAACTAAAAGTAAGTGTAGGATATTGTAATGGTGAATTATTAGCTGCATTTCCTGGATTATCTATGCTTAACAAATAACTACTTCCAGAGCAATACACTGCTGTTTCTATTAAATTGTTAATAGAAAAAGGTTCATCTTGAAGTTTATAATAAGCTGGAAAAGATACAGAACCTGTGCTAGTAGCAGCTGGTGATGTACTTTTTATTCTAATTTTATACGTTTCACCTGCGGTTGTGGTTGGTAATGAAAAACCTACTGTAGCAGGAGAGACTGTAAGCTCTCCTTGATTAGATGTATAAACTATTGTAGAACTTGCAAAACTTCCTGTATCATCAGAAAGTTCTATTATAAATTGATTTGTGGCAGTTAATTCTGATTCTGGTGAAAACGTGAATGTTGCATTATAGGTATTAAAAGATTCACTTGCACAAGCTTGACTAAAGCCTAAATTAGGAGTACTAATTACTATCTGTGCATTAATATTATTAATGAAAGAAATAAGAATAACAATAAAATTAATAATTGTAAAATTCCTCATTAGATATTTTTCTTTTAATAGGTTGATGTTTTTGACTAGTACTTTATTCTTTGTTAAAACAATAAGCTATAATTTGCTTAGCTTTAGTAAAAAAAACATCAGGGTTAAGGGAGTCTAATCGAGAATGTTTAAAAAGATAAGCGTTATGTTATTATATATTCAATTTCAATCTATCTTAAATTTTAATCATCGGTTGATGCAAGTATTTTATTGATTCTTAATCTAAAGTCTGGCCTTTTCCTGTTTTCGAGATTAATAAACGTTTCTGCGTCATCACCTTTTGAGTATACATTAAAATAAACTCTGTTCCCATACCAGTTTTCTAAGTCTTCATTGTTGGAATTATTTGCGGTAAAAATATTTCCGTTACAATTATTGAAATACATGTTGTTAAATTTTATTTTTTCAAGATTTTCCTGGTTTAGTATAATTTTTTCATCAAGTAATACTGCTGGATTAAAACCAGAAACAACACTCTTATTAAATTCTAACGACGCATTTTGCCCTACAAAAACAGCCTCTTTTACTAGGCCTGATTCAATATCAGATTTTAAATTTTCACTTTCATTTATCAATGTCAAATTTTCTGCAATAACCAATGTTCCTTTCTTTGTAAAATCAACCTCTTCTTTCTTATCATAAGACATGATTTGCATACACCTTGAGCCATTACTACTTGATACATAAGGAAATCTCACTGCTAGTGAATTCTTTAGTTTACTTTGTGTTCCATAATTAAACTTAAAATCGTTTCCATGAGATTTATAAGACACGATTCTTTCTAAAATAACTTCACCTCCCAATATTTCAAAAGAGTTACCTGCTGAGTGGCTTACCATAATGTTTTCTAATATTGTTTCATTTCCTACACTGGCTAACAATAACCCGTTAAAATTACCAACACCTCTAACTCTTTTTCCTGCATATTCTATCCTCACAAATCTTAAAATACCAGATGAACTTTCGACATTGTCACCACCATGATTTATGTTTCCATAATCAGAGGATTTTAATTGCGGATAATAATTGGCAACTGATCCATTGCCAAACTTATTACTAGGTGCATCACCAAGTATTAAAAGTCCTCCCCAGTCACCAGCTCTTTTTACACCTCTATTAGAGGTGAAAACAATAGGATCCGTTTCTTCGCCATTCGCTATTATTTTGGATCCTCTACTAATAGTTAATGAGGCTTTTGATTTGTAATCTCCAATAATAACGGTACCAGGTTCTATACTAAGTGTAGCATTATTTGAAACATATACGTTACCCACGAGTAAGTAAATCTGTTTTTTAGACAATGTCATATCTTGAGAAATGCTACCTGCTAGAATAAATGTAGGTTCACCATAGTCTACTAAATTGGAGTTAAATTCGGTCCAGTTATTTAGCCAATTATGGATGCCAACTATTCCTTTTTCTTGTTGTGCAGTAATATGTCCTATTACAAAAAAGAACATACATATGATTTGGGGAATTTTTTTCATAACGAAAATTTCATATTTATATTTGTTATATAGTCCAAACTTATATAAAATATCCATAAAGCGCAAAAATAATCGATGAAATACACAAAATACTTCAATTATGTTAAAAAAAGCAACATTTAGTCGAGTAGAATGTTGGTTATTAAAAAATAAATGGTGTTTTTAAATAATTATTGAACATTGAAAATTCATTTTTGTAAAGAAAATAAATGAGATTAATACAAAAACGGTTGCAGTAAAGTGATTTAAAAAGAGGTTAAAGCAATCGTTAGGAGCCTAATTCTATATGTTAAGAATTAACAACAATAAGATGCCTTTCAACGCAAGATGAAATCATGATTAAATTTAATATTGTGCAATTTTAGAATGCAACAATTCAATCTATATAAAGAAAACCTTTAATTACTCGTCAAATTCATTATACATGTGCAAGGACTTCATTGTTTCCTCATAAAACAAAATTGCAGCAATCAAGTTACTCTTATCAGAATACGGTAACATTTTCTTTTGGAATTCAATCGTAGTTTCAAGAAAAGTGTTTGTGCCATCAACCTTATTCTTAAGTATTTTTCTGTTCTCTTTAGTGTTTGGGATTCCATAAGTTGACATCGTCTTACCAGGTTTTGTTGCAAATGCAATATATGGCAAAGTTTGTACAAGGCTTTTTATACGTTCAATATATAAAACTAACAATTGGCCTTTTTGCATACGGTTTAACTCTTCTTTATTATGATATTTTTTTATAGCAACCTTTTCACTAATAATACTTTGAGGTTCATTCTTTTTTTTCTGAGCATTGCTAATACCAAATACTAACAAAAAGCCGATTAATATAAGCTTCTTCATGAATTACGATTTAGGGGTTTAAAAAACAAATTTATGTTATTAATCGATAAAAACAAACATTTAATCGATTATTTCATTTTTGAAAGGCAAATCATTCCTTTTAATGAGCCTATATTATAGAATAACTTTCGGTTCATCGGTTCATCGATTAATATTGACTTTCATTTGGCATTTACTCCATACATCGTAAAATTTTAACGTTCAGGCGATTTTTACTTATAGGCTGGTATAATTACTTAATTTTAAGTCAATTAACAAATAATTGCCTCATGAAAAACCTACTTGGACTTATTAGTTTTGCCTGTTTTGTAGTATTTGGATATGCTCAAAATACCGCAGAAACTCAAAATGATTTTGAAGAAATCTCAGCTGATTATATAGAACGGAATCCCATCTATGATTATTCAGAAATTAAATTAAACAATACAGACACAATTCCCGATTTTCAAACAAAACCTAATAAGTTAAAGATTACGGGGACCATTTTTGAAAGTGATGGGGTGACACCTGCAAAAGATGTTCTTTTGTATGTGTTCCAAACTGATGAGAATGGTGATTACGAAATAAAAAATAAAAAGGATAAACGTTATGTTCATCACAGAGGTTGGATAAAAACCAATACAGACGGACAATATACGTTTTACACTTTTATACCCGGCTCCGCCATTATACCTGTCACGTTTCCGCGCAGAAGAGGACCAAAACAAATATTTCCAGTGATTAAAGAACCTGGTAAGCCCGAATATGACCTTAATGCATTTCTGTTTGACGACGATCCATTATTAACAAAATCTTGTCGTAAAAGATTAAAGCGAAAAGGTATTGAGTGCATTTTAAAACTCGAAAAAAAAGAGGGTATATATATGGTAACCAAAAATATTGTACTTGGCCAAAACACTCCGGTTTCTAAGTAAAGAATTATTTAAAAGTTAAAACGAAATTATTTATATTACTGAATTAAGAAGCTTCAAATCTGGTTATCTTCTGGATAAATATTCAATATACTTTTAAGCAATAAAAAACTCCCAAGTATTAACTCAGGAGTTTTTAAGACTAATTCAAAATAGAAGGTTTTATTTTTTGGTTATTGGTTTAAATTAAATTGAAAGACTCACTGCTTCTTTCTCACAATACATTCCTTGATGTGCATTGAATCCTTGAGGTAAATACTTTTGGGTATTAAAACCTAAGTCAACATCTTCTTCTAGTTCTATTAATTCAATAGAGCTCCAATCTAAATCGTGCATGCCTTTTAAAGCATTAAAATCTTTAGGCAAATATGCCTGAGTGTCAAAATTTAATTCAACACCTTCTTCAAGCTCTACTAACTCAATTGTATTCCAATCTAAATCATACATGCCTTGAAGCGTATTAAAGTTTGTTGGTAAATGTGCTTGAGTATCAAAATTAATTTCAACAGTTTCATCAACTTCAATAAGGTCAATATCACTAATATTTAGATTTTCACATGTTGAATCTTCTACTGTAGAAAAAAGTAATTTTTCTAATTTGTACTGTTCACTGCTCAAATTATTATTAATTGAGTCAGATCCTTTGTGAATTTTAGCGTTTATATTTAAAGTAAATAATACACTAAGTAAAAAAGTGAATAGATGCTTGCTATTATTTTTTATGCGGTTTTTGTTTG